>WLWD01003973.1_pt1 | contig 49464 bp, 36 predicted proteins | sample 6712731 | NCBI WGS metagenome assembly WLWD01 (sample SAMN12718690, study PRJNA576275) | sponge metagenome | isolation source: marine sponge | host: Mycale hentscheli | place: New Zealand: South Island, Marlborough, Capsize Point | collected 2014-11-01 | reverse complement strand
TCCCTCATCAGGCTGCTTACCAGCAACAATTCCGATGGCAATAGCTAGTTTCCGTTTATCTGCTGGTTACTTGACTACCCTGACCAAAACCAAATACTTGGCTCACCTTGACAATTACTGAACATAATGAAGAAAAATATTTGGACAAGTAACAGTAGCATACTAGTTTGACTGTTCCCTACTCTGGGCAGTTCTTGAAACTTAGTAGTTAATTGGAATTGCTTCATTGGACAGTGCCTCACGTCGCCGCGTCACTCTGAATCTCTGTGCCCGTTTGCCTTTGGTTTTTGTTGGTTTTCATTAAGCCAGGAACTAGAGTCCAGTTTTCCGCGGGAAATAAGCCGGTGGAGTACTATTCCGGTGTCACTCAGCAATAACAGTATCAAAAATACTTATGCACGTACCGTACGTACTCCTTGGTAGTATTTCCCACAAGTACTTTCGAAATTAGTGCTTCTAAGAAGTACTTTCATATTAAGAAGTACATTTCGTAAGTACTTCCAGAACATATTAGTACTTCTGGGAAGTACTTGTGAAATTTAGTAGGCTAACTGACATCACGTGACTTAAGACATTTTTTTTTGTAGCCAATAAAGTAACATAGTCTCGCGTAGCCTGACCCTTTACCAACCGTAACCGCTACGCGGGGAAGGAAAGGGTCTGGGAACATACAATACAACGACTTGTTCAGCAGCACCCCAAAAAGGGTGCTCCAATTATCACCTTCCAATGCTTGCGGTAGCCAATGACGTCACTGCCAAGGCCGGGTAGCAGCTCTGCTATTCATGCTGGTACGTTTATTGCTTGCCAGGAGTGCTTATAAATAGTCTACGAAAACAACTTCACCAGTTTGACGAAGTCACGCAACGTTCTCACCCTTCCAGATGTGATGTTGACGTCACATAGTATACCGCAAGCTTGCTGGAATGTGATAATTAAGCACCCTTTTTGGGGTGCTGCTGAACAAGTCGTTGTATTGTATGTTCCCAGACCCTTTCCTTCCCCGCTAGCGGTTACGGTTGGTAAAGGGTCTGGCTACGCGAGACTAAAAGTAACACATGCGCACAGGATCACGTTATTGGCGAGTGAGCGAAGATACTCTCTGGGGTAACACAATCGAAATCTGGAATATTTGTTTGCTATCGAGCGAGCGAAGCTAGCAAGATACTATTAGTGGTGGATAATGCAAAATCGAGTAAATGTTATATGTATGTATGGATGGTACGCCCGTGCAGGTTTCCTTAAAGACAGCTTTTTAGGCTTGACCTCAGTTTCCTCTGATACTATATACAGCATTCAGCAACTCTTACTTAGGCTCCATATTGTGAGAAGTTTCTGCGAAACGTTTACTGTTGTTTTTTCAAGTCGCAAAAAGTTAACTCAACTAGTTGCTATAGCATTGAAACCCTTTACCATATTACCGGTGTCAAGTAAATTTGGGTATCCCCAAATATGGGTGTCCCGGGTACCTATATTTACGAAAAAATGGGTGCTCCCATACCCGTATTTCCAGAAATATAAGTACCCCCGTACCTATATTTACGGGAAATATGGGTATCCCTGCGGAAATATGGGTATCCCCTTTTTATTAAACTGGTTACTGAGGAGTGGAGCGAGCGGGTTGAAGTGGCAGAGCAGAGGAGGAATGGGTAAAGCTTAAACCAGTGAGTTAGCCTTCTAACAGCGCTTAAAATGAGGGCAATTATCTTTAATTTTATACTAAAACTGTGTAGTATGTTGGTTCTCGCGTTTTTTTAAAGCTACTTTCTACAAGCAAACCTATACAGAGGACGAATGGTCAAAGCTTAAACCAGTGAGTTAGCCTTCTAACAGTGATTAAAATGAGGGCAATTATCTTTAATTTTATACTAAAACTAGATTAGCTAGCTAGATAAAATATGCTAGCTACTTATGTTAGCTATATAGTGTGCTTATGGCAGTTCCTTTTATTTTTACCAATAATATTATGCTCATAAATGATTTATATTTTATTTGCATTGTTTTACCCAAATTTCTTCATGCATTGTCCCAAAAATTTACCTTTTAATTTTTCTAATAAAGTACCAATATTTACCATTAGATTGTAATTGACAAAAAAAATCTCACTAGCTACTAGAGGTGTGCTAAATGGCACAAATGGTATGTGAGCTCTTAGTTTCAATTAGCTATTTTTGTATTTATATAGTTTGTTCTTCTATGATGGCACTAACTTGACTATTTATAAGCAAGCTTAGCTATGTGTAGCTATATAATTTATTCTGTTAGGGAAACTAATTTAGTGGAATTAGCTTTTCTGGCTGCTAGACAATGCATACAATTTTAAACTTTGCAGCTCTTTTTTTTTTTTTAAGCCAGTTTCCTCTTTTCCCTGCAAGCAGATTGTGAAGAAGCCTATTTTCCCTTTCCCTGAAAATTATTTTTTTCCCTCTCTTGTTTAGGTTGATCTCTTATTGAAATGAAACCTTCAGCTCTTAGCTTGTCTTCCACTCTCTCATTCCTTTTGTCTGAACTGAAGCAGAAGGTGGTTTTTTAAATGTTCAATCCTGACTGTATTGGAGTAGTTTGACAGTGATAGAAAACAAACCGCTCTTTTGCTGAATGTGTGTATTCAATCATATAAAAGGTATAAATAAATGTTTTAGCTATATTGTTACTATAACAATATACAGATGAACAACTACACTTCATAAGCTGTTCATCATGAGTATGAACATAATTATTTCTTTATTTTGCCACAATTAAGTTGTTAAAAGTGTAGCAAATAAGTAGACATATTCCATTATAGCCAGTGATGGTGCAAATTTAAAAATCCTCACAATTTTATACATCTAGCTAGTAACAAGTGACATAACCAGCAGAAAAATTAAAAGTACTAGAGTGGAATATTTTAGATACATAGTCATAGCAATAGTAATTGATACAAAAATGTAAAAATTGATCAAAACCAATAGCTCACAGTAGCTAGGGAGAACTTTAATGAATGACCTCACGTAATTTGCTACTTTTACGACTACTTTCATTTGATATGTCCACACGAAGAGAGAAACAATCTTAGGAATAGCATGAGCAAAAGCTTAAAAGAAAGCACACACTAATTGTGATTTCAGATTCATACAACAGATTACACGGAAGTTAATGATGCTAAATATTGGGGTGAGGGTGAATGAGGCAGACTGACATGTTAAGGACATTTACTATTTTAAAACTAAAATGTAAAGTATGATCTTATAGCATATTATATAACTAAGGATACAAGCATTGCTTAGCAAGATTTGATGTATATATTTTTTCAAGTTTCTCGTCAATATAAATGTATAGACTCAGAAAAATGATTTAGTAATGTAAAATATAGCTAACTAGCTGAGTGACACAAAAATACCAGTAGTAATAATTATAATCAAACGTTTACAAGTTTCATGCCTATACGAGCTACAAAATCAATGGTCCAGTTCAAAATGCATTACAGACACCTGCTACAACAGTAGTTTTTGGCATCATACAACTCCAAATCGATGTCGTCACATTGTGAATGATACCATTCTTTACATTAGTCTGGCGCGCCAAACCCTTTACCCAACCGCTCCGCTCAGGTAAGGGTCTGGTGACCCGAACGTATGCGTTTGGTGATGCTGGAATGCAATTAATCTGGACATTTGCCGCGGTTTGTTTACATTCCATTGAGTTAAATCATTCGCGTGCACTATTTTCGTAAAGTTCATTTGCTCCGCATAACTGGGTTAAAAGTCTATATTGAGTGTGTGGAGTGGAATAGTGAAATGTCCCATGTGCAATTGAAAGCTGTGATTGGTGAAGTAGCCTCTGGGTTTGGATACACACTAAAACAAGAACAAGAGGATAGTATTCTCCAATTTACCAAAGGAAAAGATGTCTTCATCTCCCTTCCAACAGGGTTTGGAAAATCCTTGTGCTATATCCTGCTTCCTGGTGTGTTTGACATTATTCGTGGTGTGGAAAAGAAGTCAATGATCCTTGTTATATCTCCATTAATTGCATTAATGGAAGATCAAGTGGCTACTATACATTCTTTTGGAACTTCAGCAGTGTATGTAAGTGATGTGAAGATGACCAAAGACAAAGAAAGGATCAGAGAAGGAAAGTTCCAAGTGATACTGATGAGTCCAGAGGCACTGTTCAGTGGTACAACCTGGAAGCACACTTTATCTACCAATATCTTTAGGGAAAACTTGGTTGGAATGATTGTGGATGAGGCACACTGCGTGAAGAAATGGTAAGATATCTATATCATCTTAGTCTTTAATGATTTTTTTGTTTGACATATTAGGGGTGATACTTTCAGGAAGGATTTCTCCCATTTGAGTGAAGTTCGGAGCATAGTGCCCGATACAGTACATCTTATGGCACTCACTGCCACAGCCACCCTTAGCACTCGGAAGTATATTGTTAATAGTTTATGCATGCAGAGGCCTCATATAGTGTATGTTCCCCCGTTCAAACATAACATTCTATATTGTGTAGGCGACAAGCCTTCTAATGGTATTGCTTCTTCATTTAAGGCTATCTGTGAGGCTTTAGTGAAAAACAAGAAAATGGATAGAACACTCATTTTTTGCCGCAGCTATAGAGATGTAATAAATATACATCAATTTTTTAAAATAACCCTTGGAGATCATTGGCTAGAACCGCCAGATTCACCAGATTATGTAAAGTTTCGAGTTGTGGACATGTTCACTCACTGTACACACTCATCGGTGAAGAAGAAGATTATAGAACAATTTTCAAGCGAATCTCCATTAAGGGTGTTAATTGCTACTGGGGCATTTGGTTTGGGCATGAACTGCCCAGATATTCACCAAGTTATTCACTGGGGTCTTCCACAGGATGCGGAAACGTATGTACAAGAAAGTGGCAGGGCTGGAAGGGATGGAAAACAAGCTATATCATTTATCATCAAACAACCACGTGACTTAGACAGGCGATTCACTTCAGAACAAATGATAGAGTACTGTCAGAACAAGTCAGTTTGCAGACGCTCTATTTTATATCGTGACTTTCCGCCTAGTGAGACCTCTTTACTTCCTACTGAGTTTACAGCATGTATTTGTTGTGATGTCTGTAGGTCAACATGTAAATGTGGAAATTGTCACTTCATTCAATGTCCGTTTATGCTGTGAGAGTAAACTATACCAATATCAATTTGATTAATACTTTCAAATTAAAGACATTAATTTGTTATTAATTTTAATTTAATTAATTTAGATATTTGGCCAATAACTTTGGTGGAGTGAATTTATAAAACAACAGAAAAACAACAACAGTAACAATAGCACCGAGTGTGTGATATACTATAATTCTAAAAGTGCAGTTGGAAGTCTATCTATAATCCACTCTTTCACTTTCTTTTCTCTCAGATTTTTAATAATATTTTTCCTTACATTGGTGAAGGACTTGTGCTGGTAGGTCGTATCCTTATTAAAAATTTGTCCATCTTGAAGCAGAAGTTCGTCAACGATCTTGACCAAGTCTCTGTCTCTGGACTTCTCTGAGTGTTTTCCACTGGGTTTACATACTCCAATTTCCTTGTCAAAAGAATTCATGAAGCCAGTTAGAGATCCAACAGCTCTACCTGCCCTGACTATTGCTTTCTTCGATTTATTTGCCCCTAAACCCTCAATTGCGGTCTTCACAATACGATTTAAATGTTCCATATGAAGGTCACAGCTAATGTTATGACCAGGCTTCCCATGAACGTTGATAAATCGGGACCACTTGAGCTGTGCAGCCAAATTCTTTGGCAATAGTAGGTGGTATTGGGTCAGCATAGTGAAGGCTTCAATGGAGTAGTTTTTGTGTCCGGTGGCCTTCCATAATATAAGCATAAGATATTTCCACCCACATAAAACTCTGTCCCCGTCACCTTCTCTGATGGCATCTTTGAATCCAAGAAACAAAAGCCCAAGACTAATAACTTCACATGTATAGTCATATGAAGTGCCAGGTTCAGTAGCTTCATCCGATTCCTTGAACACAGTTTCCAGATCTACATAGCTGTCTACAACATATTTGGAGACCTTCTCTATAGTTGCTGCACGAATCGAGTCGTCTTCCATCCAGGTGTTGGGCGGTACAATATCTTCATCAGGGAAGTCATCTAGTGATTTCATGTTTAGGTATTTCATCACAGCAGCAACTATATAACCCTCCACGACAGTTTCTAGAAAGTCTTCAGCAGCATTAACGTCAGACTTGACCTTAGTCGTCACATTTCTGCGGTCAATCAAGTTCCGCAATTGGTACAGAGTACCTCTTTCCATAGACGATCTTGTCTTGAACAGAAGATTCCAAATCGCCTGTGCAAATTAAAAAACAAAAAAACAAAAAAAACAAATAAACACATACACAAAACAAACAAAATGTAATACAGTTATATGTGATGAAATGGCAAACATAACACAAATACAAAAATGAAATAAATAATCAAAAAAAAATTAAAAGCAGAATATTATGTGAGTTATGTATTAGTCCTTACAAGATGCTATACACACAGATCATGTAAATGTTGTCACTTCTTAGAACTATGTAACACCTGGTTGTTCTGGCATTGAATTCAGCACATCTTTGAATTTACAACACATTCATTCTAGTTACCTCCATGAAGCAAACTTTTCCATGCCAATCCTCGGAAACTGGTAAGATCCCCTTCAACCGATCTTCTTCTAATTCACTTCCACCTCTAATATACAAAGCACCCCTTGCTCTCACAGTAGATAGAAGATCTCCACCAACAAGAGTTGGAATAAATATCTTCTCCCTCTCAAGATCACTTCCTGGAATCTTATCTTTCATGTCGACACATTTGGCTGGTATGTACTTATGTATCCAATCCAATATTGCAGTCATTCCCTCATACGAGCACTCATTCTCATCTAGTACTCCAAGTGGAACCTGGGGCAATTAAATACCATGAAATATAGTCACTCATTACAAATTTTAAGAAATTAAATACATGTTTTTAATACAATTAGGAGTAAAAAAGCAATAAACTACAACCCACGTTTAAAGACACTTTTCCTGACTGACTCACATAAATATTGCACTTACCACTTCAGACTTTGTACTCATTTCAGCACTGTATTCGTGACGAATATGTTGTGGGATGAGTTTCTTGAAGTCATCACCAAAAAATGCTAAATGCTTGTGCATTATTCTGGAAATCAATACAGTAAAATTTTTCTTGACAGCATCATAATCTTCTGAATTCGGAAGAATGGAAAATACTTCTATCTCAGTCTTCTGTTCTGATGTAAATGATGAATAGTCAATTCTGTCTTTCACTCCATATACCTGCACATAATGCAGAGACTGGGTCTGGGCATCACATCTCATGTATCGTGGCTTGACATTCTTGTCTATGTTGTCAAAAACCAGCTTGTACCCAGAATTCAGAGAAGAAGGCTGTTTAGCAAAGGTCTGGACTATTTTTGCAGAATCAAAAGATGCTTCAGGTGTTGCTTCCTCTAGATGTTGGATGCCATCATCACATGGTAATGAAAGGCTGCTACAAGACTCAGTTGCCTCACTCACTGAACTGTCATCAGATGAGCCTTCGAGGTCAGTGTTAATGAGAGATGGATGCCACGGGTTCACAGATGTAGTTGACAGAAAATCACGAGATGAATCTCCACCTGCACTTAACTAAATAAACACATAATTGCATACATTAAATTAATAGCACAATACTTGGTTTATTTCAGAATGAATTCAATGGTTAAAGATGAACTTAGCAAATCTATTTTTTCACCCAAGATTCCAAAAATTGCACTACCATGGTAGAGTAGCTATAAATTCAAACATTAAAAAAATCTTCCCACATTAGTGACCACATTCGGATTTTAGATGAGGTAATTATTTTCCTCAACTCCCCCACCCCCAAACCTATTTACTACTTGACTGTTATTCTTCCTTGAAAAGTTCCACTTACTCAGAAAGTACAAAAATAATTAAACCAACTTTTTAATTAAATTGCAATACAATGGTGTAAATGTGGAACCAGATTAGTATTGTTGGTCTCACTAACAGATGCACGACAGTTATTCCACTGACAGATACAAGACAGTTATCCCACTGATGCTCATACTGTTTGCAGATCCTAGTCCTCCTTGTGATCTAAGTGACCTTCGTGCTGGCCTAGCAATTGGGGATTGATCAGCTGCTACTCTACTAGAGGGCAACCTGTGCAATGCAGCTCCGAGTTTGTTGCTGATTTTCTGGTGGAGGTTTGAACATTTATCCAGCATTGTAGCACAGCTTCTGCAAATGTATCCATCATGCATTCTAGACACATCAATGCAAGCTCTCAGCTCAGATGCAAGGTAGACTAATACTGAGAGTGATTCCTTGAAATTAGGATTTGCAAGCCTTCGCCTCCTTTTTTTCTGCTCTCCGCCAGAAAGATCATCTCCACAGCAAAAGCAACAGCAGCTTTCTACCTCCATACCAAAAAAATCCAACTTCGAAAGAACAAACGCTAAACTGCAATAAACTCTGCCACAAAATCTCAATGTCCCTGCCAACGTTAAAACTTCGCGATGATTTTATTGCTCACTCGAGTTATGTCATAAGCAATACACAATTTATATGTTTCCCCTGAAATCCAGGGGAAAGTCACCAAACGCATACGTTAGGGTCACCAGACCCTACCGAGCGGAGCGGTTGGGTAAAGGGTTTGGCGCGCGAGACTATCTTTACATAGGGAACACTTGACTAATGGACCCTTTACTGTATCAGCTTTATCCCAAGGTAGGCGACAAGTACAAAACACTGGCACCATTTTCACGGACTTGATTCTACTCTTCGTGTTTTTTCGCCGACAACGAGTTGATACTGGAAACATATCTATTTTTTATTTATCCACACACAAATCAAAATGTGCTCGCATGGCAGACTGGTTAAACTGAATACCATGTGGATCTAAATCATAACAAAGGGCATACGCAAAAGCGATGGAAAAAAGACCACAATCTGCATATCCAATTTGTCTCTGGACATCAACTAGTCTTACAGTAAAATCAGAATATTTACATTTCAATACGACTGCAATTTGTCGCTTAAGAGACGGTGAAAATCCAGTGCCAGGTGAGCAGTCATATACGTCTACAGTTCCTGCAGGACAGAACTTGTTTGACACACACAGCCAATGGTTGCATTGATATGAATTATTTGAACAAACTGAGAATCGTCTGATTCATATTGGTCAAAACGTTGTAGGAGAAGGGTGTCCTGTAGACCATGTTGTTTGGGAAACTCTTCCTTTATCAGCACACTTGCAGCATTAATATGCTTATCTGTCAGCCATTCTCCTCTTTTTAACAGCTCTTGATCAGCTGTTAACAGTCCCAGCCGCTTGTTCCAATAATTCCATTCACCATTGGATACTGGTGAGTCATTCAACACAATACTGGAACTATTCAATGTGTCACTTGAGTTATAACAACTTGGCTGCAGACTTGTAGAACAGCAAGGTTTTTCTATAATTTAATACTTATTATCACTACATACATGCTATATACAAAGGGATATTCTTTTAATTCATTTTATTCAATATCTAGCAAATAACATTTTAAAGGAGTTCCTTGAGGTGTAACTTTTGCTACTTTCACTTGTTTGCCCTCATTTCCTTCACATTTCTTTGCTACAAAAGTAAATTACATTACAGAATGGAAATGAAATTTTGAATTAACATAGCTAGCTACCATCAAACTTCTTCTTTAGATCTTCATTATAATCTCCAGCTTTCTGGACCAAGCGCAGATGCTGCGGATACAGTTGTAGCTAATAGTAAATTTACATAGCTAGAGAGCAGAACAAACCTGTTATTGTAGAGACATTTTGTAGAACACACTGATTCTTACGCACATGAGTATACATAATACTTCTAGCCTAGTAAACAATAAATTATTAGTGATTGTTGACCCCAATAAATGATCCAATAATAAATACCTCACTCTTGCTAACACTGAATAAATCCATTATAATGAGACACAAGGATTCTGGCAGCAAGACATCCATTGTGTATGAAAAAATCTGTTTATGACAAAATTGACATTACCATTGGAATAATTGACAAATAGCCTATCATTACCGAGCTTGACTTGTCATTGCAACAAAATTTAGAAAGGAGAAATTTAACTACCTCTTCAAATTGAGATAGTGTTATACATGTAATTGAATGACTTCTACCTTTCAACATTTCTATAAGTATAAAAATATCAGTATAAAACATTATGCATATTCAGTGAGTATAACTTACGAAGTTTCTTGCATGAAGTATTAATGAAGTCATTATAGCTAGGGCACTCATGTTCCTGCCACTACAGTTGATACGCATGAATGTATACTAGTTAATCTATTTATGTATGCATGTATGTATGTATCCTTTTAAATGTATGTATGTATGTATGTATGTGTGTATGTATGTATGTATGTATGTCTGTACATATGTATGTATTTATGAATGTATACATGCTAGCACTGTTTTGATTATTAAACGTAAAACAAAAATTAATTACAGTGATGTGAAAACATTTTAGTTGTGTATCTAAGCCTATTGTTGTAAAACTATAGCTAAAACAATTATTATGTGTTATCGACATTTTGGCTGTGACTCATGCAAGTGAGAATACTTAAAGTATAGTTAAATTAGTCAAGACTTGCTAGTCTCTATTGATAAACTACTCATAGTATTCTTGCTCAATTAAGACTCCATCATAAGGTTAATAAAAACTTACTGCCGCTGACTGAGTTTGTTTTGTTTTGTTTTCCAGAACTCATATTAGAGGGATTAAAACAGGAGACTAATAAAACTCGAAACACAAAATAGCTAAGTTAGTGCTGAAGATACAATACAAAAAATTGTTACAAAAAAGTCACTGAATAAATTGAATACTCATGTATAATCAACATAAAACAAAATTAAAGTGCCATAATCGATTTAAGCAACCAAAACTAAAACTAAAATTGAAGTATTTTTGATAGAAAAACTACAACTAAAGTGTAAACATATAATATGCATGTATCTACATTATGCTTCACTCCACAGTCCCCTCCGCCTCAATAGCTTTACATCGCCTGTCATGAAGTATTTATCATACACTGAATACTGCTATAAAAATTTAACAACTCACTGATTGGCTATGATATTCACTATACTGAACTCTAATGCTTGAGCAAACTATCACAAGTGGAAAATATTAAAGCACACCCACAGCCAAATACATAACGAAGAAATAAAACAGACTGAGAGTTTAAAATGGTAAGTATATAATTTTGTAACTTCTAAAATTGACTCATGCCTCTGAATATACACTACAGGTAAAATAAAATTGAGCAAATTTTGAGAAAAATGGAACTGGTCAATCATTAGAACCCTGTCCATTTATGTACAAGAGAAGCAACATAGCTACTACCCCTATATATACATGCTTATGCAGACTAAGTCCATTATCACAAACTTTATAGAGGATTTTTGTCGGGGAGGGAGAGTCTTAGTGTACTTAGCCACACTCACTTTTGTAACCTACAATGTTTTGATGCACATCTTTACATACTGATCAGTAAGTGGTCCTATGCACTAAATGGCTCAGTTTTGAATTCTCCAATCAAAATTACCCAACTTACTTCTCCCATTTTAATTCTTTCTAGTATGGAAATAAATGGAGTTAACTTCAAAATTAAACTTTCTTTGGTAATTGCCTGAAATGTCACTACGTAATTTTGAAACTCCTGGTCTTTGCTGGTACACTCTGATTTCCTTAGTTGAGAAGACACTGGTGAAACAGATACTTGTAAACCCAATGAATCCATTGATTTTTTCTGGCATGTGTTAGATTCTTGTATCAATTCTGAATTCTCTCTGCAACTTGTATCTGTAGGTGATGGTGACGATGACATATTGCAAAAGCTTTCATCACTATTATAACCATTCAACTGGATAGGATGAGAATTTTTATTTTTTTCTTCAATTCCCAATCTTTGTTTCTTTTGTGGTGTCTCCTGTACTACATTTACTGGCACATGAGTACTATCAATCTTTCCTCCATCAGACATATCACTTCCGTATAATTGATTTTCGGCTACTTCATCTTGTGAAGGCAAGTGCATCTCTTTTAAGCTTCTTTTTCTGTAAACTTTCAGACGTGCAATATTGGCCCTAGTCTTGACAATCTTGCCATTCCTTGACAACTCATACAACCCCTTACCCATACATCTATTGACAATGTATGGTCCTAGCCATGTAGGCTCAAGCTTGCCACCTTTTCTCTGCTTCTGAGCAGTATTCTCCAGAAGTACCTCTGTCCCTACGTTTATAGTAGCCACTTCATGTTTTCGATCATAGGTATTTTTTTGTTTTTCCTGAGCTTTAGTTATATTGATCTCAACTTCATTGAATACTTTCTTCCTTGATTCAAGTAAGGATTCCATGACCTCATCCAGCTTCTCTTCATCACCATTTTCTTCCTTACATGCTTGGAGGCTATCACTGTCAATAGGTAGCGCTCATATCTTGCTGGAAAAGCATGTAGTAAGGTGAATGTTTTGTTGAACCTTGAAACGATGCCCGATTCCCGATACCCCATGAGTACGCAATCAATTTTGTCATCCCAATCACTTTGCTCTTCATTACTTAGCTTTGCCAAACACTGACAAAGAGTTTAGTTTAAGCGCTCAGTTAGCCCGTTGGTCTATAAAAAGAAAATTGATTTTTAATATGGAAACTAAAATGATTGTTAAAATGTATCTGAAATTAAAGTATACTCAATTTTTTGGTTTGGTAATGTTTTGGAGTCCGATAATGCAAATTATTTTGAAATCTGTGTTTATTATGACAAATGCAGCTGTTAAATTACAACTTACGGCATTTAGATTTACCTGAGGGTGGTAAGCACTTGTAATTCGGTGGTGAGTTTTGGTGATGGAGTAGAGTTCACTGGACAATCTATTAATAAATTCCCTTCCCTGGTCAGTAATCAAAATATGAGTGCAAATCGACAAATTACCTATGAAGAAAAAAACAACTGTAGCTAACTAACATATTATTTAAAGAATAGCAAAAAAATTACAGAATAAATGAATTTGGAGATTCCAACTGCATGCTTCGATGGAAAAGGGGCAGCTTCTGCCCACTTCGAAAAATAGTCTGTTACTGTAACTATATATTTATTACCCCTTGTGGTTTCAGGAAGTGATTAAATCCATTCCCATTTGGTAGAATAACTTGGGTTTGACTGGAATAGGGTGGAGTGTACCTACTGACTTCTTCAGCTTGTTTTGACGCTGACAACGATCACATGACACCACCTAAGTGACCTAGTGCCAGGTGAGCAGTCATTTACATCACAGTTCCTGGAGGCCAAAACTTGTTGGACACACAGAGCCAATCATATCCAATGACATGAATTATTACAATTTTTGTAGGAAAAGGGTGTCTTGTAGGAAACCTTTCCTTCACATTAGCTGTCTATAGCAGTAATATGCTTATCTGACAGCCATTCACCTCTTTCTAGTATCCCTTGATCAACTTTGGCACCCTCAGCATCTTTTTCCAGTACTCCAGTCTATCATAAGATAATGATTCAGTCATTCTCGGCTGAAATAATTATAATAATAGGCATTTTTTCTCTTTTTAACAGCCAATATTTTAATTATAACTTAACCCGACATTTCGACTTCTTGCCGAAGTGCTCTTCAGGGGTCAACTGAGATTGAACTCTCCATGGTGATATAATAACACAAAGTAAACAGCAAGATTTCTGGAGGGCACGCTTACTGTTTAGTATAATATGTAGAGCCAAACAAACTTGGTAGTGCTGAGACACCTAATGGGCTGTTTTCAAAAGTTGCATATGTAACATACCGAGCTTTAATAACTTAAATATTTGTGTATTGACTTTCAATACAGTCATCATAACTATAATGCACGTAAACACAACTAGAGACAAGGTCAATAATGGCTATACCTACTCAATAAGCTTGAATATCACTGTTCTAATTTGACAACACTGTTTGGTAATAGCTAGTTATAGACCCCTTTACCTTGTGCTTCAATCTCCTTTATCACGAAACTGAACAAGAGCGTCAGAAGAAGTAGAACAAGCATAGCTAGTGTACTGCCGACTGAGGGTAACAGTAGCGTTGTAGACTGATCTCTCCAGTAGACGGTTGGATGCGTACTTCTTAGTCAACGGTGGCTTAAGAACAAAAAAACTAGCCCAATAAGTGGGCGACGATTTTTTTTTGGTTTTTGGTCACAGTCAGTTTTAAATTAACTTCCCCCACCTACTTCCTTTGCAATTGTAGCTACAGCTCCTCCCCCTTAAGTGCATGAATCGCTGTCCTAAAGTGGCTAATAATAGCTACTTGGATAAAATAATGTGTACATATTAAGTTAAGTAGCAAGAGAGCGTCCCATATGAAGGCTGTGTACAAACTTGAAGTACTGTCAGAAACACTATTTCCGAAGTTGCCGATGGATAAAGTGTGTAGATAGTGACATACAGCTTATGGTAAGAAACTTTAGATTACTGCAAGGCCTTGAACAAAATTTCATTACATGGGATAATTCCTGAAATTCATTTGGCCACCTTAGTTAAGTAGCAAGAGAGCTCCCATATGAATGCATTGTACAACTTGGAATACTATCACAACACTATTTCATAGAAGCTATTTTAAATTTTGGATAAACTTTAGTTAGTGACACTTCTTAGTATCAGGCTATCGGAATTAGAGGTTTAGCTATGTGTAGTTTGAATAAGCTATGTTCTAAAATTCCAATAGCCTCAACTCATAAATATAAGCTATATAGCTAATTATTATAATCAAGTTAGACAATAATATTTCTTTTTGTGAACTTGTTTACTCAGAGAGTCCTTTATGACACCTGCCCTAGCACTCGAATTAGTTAAGAAACTAAGTGAAAATATTTACTGGTATAGCTAGCTAGGTATATCTTTCAAGAAATTGCAGTATTAGTATACCTCTGAAGACAATTTTCAATTTCTATTTTAACATTGATCATGGGTGAAAACTCCTGATACTGTGTAGTTAAAACCAATAGAGTGTATTAAAGCAATCAAAATATTAAAAAAATATTAAAGGTGATCTGCAAATGTTTACTGTTGGCCCCACCCCCAAACTTTAAATTGGAAAGAATATATATGTTTGGGGAAGCTGGCTGCTAGTCATACTTCTCATGCAGGGCTTTGTTCTGAAGGAGACTTGAGTTACTCTCCTACAGAACTTGAGACTTAACACAGGTGGCCGTGAAGTACTACAAGTGTTTCACAAGTTTGTGACAACCTGAAAGTGCTCACCCCACATCTCTACAAATGCCTGTTTATTCCATCTTATTCATATAATCATTGTAATATTTGGCAAAATTTCAATAAGCACTGCTGTCTAGAAACCCTAGGGAACCTGTTTCAGTTATGTAATGAACATGTGGGGGAGATGACAGAGCGGATAGTTGACCATGTGACTGTTTTGCCAGCAATCTTTACTGGTTTTTTAAAACACCCTGGGTATCAGTTTAGACTGCGGACAGGACCTTACCATCTGATATGGCTCAAGATAGTGATAGAATAACTCCACTGGCATACGTTACAAGGACCAGATGGTGTCACAATTTTTGTTTAGCTGATTGTTTTGTGAAATCTCATATTAATGCAATAACCCCAAATTAAGCTGACACCTTGCCCATGTACAAACTTGTGAAGGCCTATTGCCCAATTGTAACCACCTGACATATTTTGTAACCTCCCCCTCCTGTCTCCTAATATATAGGAGAAAAATTAAAATAGTCTACAAGTATAAGGCAAGTACAACAGGGAAAGCGCTATTATGGTCAACAGGTTCTACATCCACCTCATAGGCACTAAGAAATCAGCGTGACACCAAGCTGATGGTAGCACACCAGTGATTCAACTGAGCATGCTAACTTTCAATTTATAACTTAACACTTTCACTCGACTATTAGGAAAGGTGGATCCAGGTACAGCTTTAACAGGTAATTGTTTCAGTGTAGAAACATTGAGAAGAATACTGTTTTCCGAAGAACATGCTGAACTATTGTACTGCATTAACAAGCATCTTTTACCTAACAATAAAACATTTGTAATAATTATTATGATTTACTTAAGTTTTATCAATGGTGTACTGGACAGTAAATCATAAGCAAAACATGAAAGTAACTCTAAATTAGAATACTTCATGTCACTCATAGTTTACTGCGTGTACACTACCCAGTAAAAACTTGGTCTTCCCTGTCACTTGTAGTCTGCTCATGGTTTATTATAACCCTAAATCATAATATGGTAAACTATAGTTAGTCTTACGTAAAGCAAATGATGAATTTCACGTTTTCCTCAGTTGTAGCTACTATTGTGTAGTTGTATACTATTGTTTTAGTAACTTATAAATTGCTGAGACACAAAAAAATTATTAATTGCTGACACACAAAGAAAAAATATGTAGAAATTATATACACTTACGGTGTCAAATTAAGTTACGATAATATTTAAGTTTGGTTTAAAAGTAACACATACTATGTCAAAAAGTCAGGCAAACTATTTGCTGAAAATTGTTTATCACTGATGATAATAATTCCACAACCTACAGTACAAATGAAAAAACAATCATATTACATTAATTACTTACACAAAGATATCCTTAATAGTAATTAATGCTTAACACTGCCAACTACAACAAAAACACCACATACATGAAAACACACCAAGTACACTAACATGTAATGAATATCCCTTAATACATAGCCAACTGATTTTGTAAATTAAAATACATATTTTTCAAGAATATTTTCGAGCGTGATCTCAAGTGGTAGCTTCATTTCAATATTACCATCTTGTCGCCCGTGCTTCTATTGCCCTTTTGATTGTTTTTACTATAATTAGATTAAAAAAATATTTCCCAATTTTTTTTGAAAACATGATCAAGAAACAGCTTAGTGTGGCTGAGGTTCTTAGCCTTATTACTGGCGAAGAAGAATATCCATCGCTTTCCTGCTCCAGTGGTAGTGAAGTTGGCCAAGAAGATGTTGGAAAAATTATATCTGGAGATACTGACAATTCAATTAGTCACAAACTTCCCTTTTTGTTGATGCTCAGTTTTTAAGCAATGTGTAAATAATTTATTAGCTTCATCTAGCATTCTTCAGTTTGCAGTTGTGATAATTTCAACAAAAATATAATGTAGATATTCACAAGGAATACATTATTAATAATTAAATAACTTGCTGAAGACTCAATGTATTAACACTTAAGTACGTGAATAATTTTTCCAACAATCTATAGAGTTAGTACAATTATTTTTTATGAGCTAAAAAAATTCAATGAAAACAATACGTTTTAGACACTGTATTAGAAACAGTACATCATAATCTTTGATCAGATTAATGTATTTTGATATTGGCTGATTCACAGTCACATTTGTGTCCAATAAAATAATTACCATGTAAACATCTACACTATTGCTATTTTTAAAGATTATAGCTATATACTTGACATTACACAAAAAAGTTATAATAATATTGAGGATGAAGTAAATCAGTATTAAAGCAATAATATCAGCAATAATGCTGAACTACTGAATGATAAGTGATCAACAGTCTTGTATTTATGAGATTGCATTTATATTATGTCATAAATACCCGTTCCTTTATTATTGTTATAAAAATAATGTAAGTTGATGATGGAAAATTAAAGTAAGTCTCTAGTAAGAAATCGTTAATTGTCATGATAAATTGTTTTATTAACTGCACCGTTATGATGAATTAGAGATAGAAATAGAATAAAATATTAATAACTGAGAAATGCTTATGATAAGTGGTTGAAAATAATAAGTGTTATTGAAACCTTATCAATCACAATGAAATAGAATGATACTTTAACCTGACAACACAATCTATAAGAGCACTGTTGTGCAAAATTTTACAAGTTTTGTACACATGATAACTTCCCAAAATTTTACTTGAGTGTGGTGTTTACTCCTCATATGGAAATGAACAACAATATTATTATATTGAGTGACATGACAGCCATGACTAATCATAGTTAAAGTTGAAGGGTACATTGTATATAGTGAAAATTTAATTGTAAATAAGTTGAGGTCACAAAATTCACCTTTCATGGCATATTAATTTTCATAGTTATTCCTTGACAATTCGTTTTATAATACAGCTCTTATTGTTTCATTTTTGATAGAACTATCCAAGACCAATGAGTCGCATAAGTTTTAAGATCTTGTCCAAATGGTGTTTGAATTCTACCAACATGTTCATCTAAGTTGGTTTGTATAAAAACAACAACTGTATATGTGAGTTTTTCCCTTCTCTAGAATATTTTGTATGCACTGTTCACATCATATTGAAAGTTTACTTCTCCTCTTGATTAAAGAGTGCCAGCAATATTATTATAGACACTGAAGTATACTTATGCTTATGTAATACAGTGTAGGAAAAACAAACCATTATAATTTTTTTTGTGTGTGTTACTGTGGTATCTTGTGCCTATTAATGGTATCACCCTACAGGTATTTAATTATTGAGATCATGTATATTACATCCTGTATTGATACACTTTCTGTATCATTCCCTATCCAATGAGTTGTGTACAATTACAGGATTGATTCACATGTTTTACATTTGTTTACGCCCATAGCATAATACTATTTACAGAGTATACTATCTACATTGTCTGTTGGTATTCTATTCCTCCAAGTAGACTATAAAAAAAAACTTCACTAAATTTTATAAGGTAACTAGTTGTAACTTCTGACAAAAGTATAATATTACAGTACAAATTTAGCTATATAGAAAGTATTTTTTTGTAATGTATTAACAACTTGATGAGTTTCCAAAACTGATCACTGGAGAATACTCATGTAAGGATGACTAATGTAATTAATGTACAAAAATTTGAATTGTATTTTTCCAATCTATGTTATAGGTAAGGGGTTGCTGTATGTTTGTTAAATAAACGTCACATACTTAGCCATTATCATAATAATTATATAGGAAGACGCAAAAACTCAACAACATCATACATATTAAATCTTAATTTATGCTGCAACAAATCCACAAGAGCTAAACTTATAACAACATAATAAATTGTGATTTTTGTTAGAGTACTACACATGTACCATAAATACAATAAACATTAATAATAAATTAACACAAAAAATATAAGTGAATCATTGTCATGAAGATCAGACTTAGTTCTATTGCACACTTTCATTAAGTGGAACTGGACTAGACTGTGATACAGTGGAATGATATTTTTTCTTAACGATGTCATATGACAGATTAGTCTCACAGGTGAAGTCATCAGTTGGTGGAGTAGAAATGACATTTACTACACCATATGATACATTGTTGTCATACTGAAGACAAATCTAAATATAACGTGAAAGCTTATCACAAACTATTTATTATTATTTTCTCTCCTTCTTAATAATAATATTATACACCAATTTAATAAATTTACAGTTTATATTTTAATATAGATATTTTTGACAAATAAATTATAAGTTACAATAATTGAATATCGGCTCATTAAAATTCACATATTTTTGGATTTTATTTAATTTTATTTCTACTTCTATTTAAATAAAGTACAATGCATTTTAACATTTTTTCTCGATAATGCACTTAGGCAATTCTTGTAGAATATCAATGATATTAAAGAACTCTATAAGATCAATTTCAAAAATTGTATTTTATGGACACGTGTAGCTATATATATATATATTTTTTACATACGTACATCAGTAGCTTTTGTTTTCCTTGCATCAGATCTTCATACAAGTAAATTTTGATAAATTATTAATATATAAATTTGTTAGATACTTACTTTCCTCTTGTTCCACATGGAAACTTATCTATTGACAACACAATCATTCATGTAATAATCCTTGCCATATCATTGTTTCTTACCATTCCTGATTAGAAGTACCAAAGTGACAACAGCCACTACCATTACCACAATCATGAAAACAGGCACCAATACTCCAACTGTTACAGATGTAATTAATATGTTATTATTATCAATTGTAAGTAAACTGAAAGTTGTAGTTTCCACATCTACATAAAAACATTGATAATAGTTACTACAAAAATTATTTTTGTCTTCCTGACCTGTTATAGGTAAGCATAAAAATATGAAGTGAATATACAATTGTTGCATTGAAATCACATCATCTCCATTGATATCAGTAACAGTGAGGTTATATTGAGTATTTACATCAACACTCACTACCTTGTAATTCTTTCCTATTATAGAACCATTGATACTACTATTAGTGGATGATAATTCATAGGAACATCCACTATAATTACATCCTATGATATAGTCACATGATATGTTATATATTCCAGTCCTCATTGTAGGACAAATATTAACTCCTTCAATGTCATTTGTACCTGATACGGAATAATTGTTCAAAATGAAATTCAAGGCTGAGCAAATCTTTATATTAACTCACAAAATTGCTGAGATTCAGAGAATGCTACTCCTAAACTGTTGTTAGATACAATAGTTAAATTGTAAACTGATTTTATGCTTAATCCTGATATTATAACTGTCGATACCGAGTTAGATAAAATAAATTGCGATGGTAATGTAGGCAGAGTAGTATGTTGACTTTGAAGCAAAACAAGCAACAAATTATTAACATCTAGTTGACAATCTGACATCTAGATATTTAACATAAGTTCTAATTAGCGTCTATTGTATAATATGTGACCGTCTACAGGAAAACCGGGCACAACGCGGCGTGCGTAGATATCGAGAAAAGATCGATTGATTTCTTAAAAATGTATTGTTTCAAGTCGACGGAAGGGAACGGTTAGGTCTATTATAGTGGGAACGACTTAAGCTACGACGATAAAACTTGGAGAGCTCAATATCTGGATGCCGACCACTCTGTAAGTGCAAAAACATTTTTTTCGAAGGGTGCCGCGTTGTGCCCGGTTTTCCTGTAGACGGTCACATATTGTATATAACTACCTGTATAGTCAGATTTAATGAGTAGGAGTCCCCCACTCTAAATAATGAATATTCAATATCATTTGTAGAAGGTATGTAAGGTAGAGCCTTGTTTACACATGAAGGTGGACTTTGTCCTACTATATTAGTAGCTGTGATACACATGGTAAAGGGATCACATGACCTCATTCCTTCCAGTGTGAAGTTATAGGAGTCAGTATCAGTCACATACTCAGTGATGTCTTTCAATTGACTTGGATTCAAGAATGTGAGAGTAATGGTGAAATTAACAGATACTGTAGGAATGATTCTATAATTCCATGATGTCATCAATATATGGCTGTTGAGAGATATGCCCAGTTCACTTGGAGGGTCTAGAATTCCTGTTAAAAATAAAGTTATCCTGGTCATAACAAAACATTTCTTTAAACTTTGCATGTAATATTTTAGTAATCAACAAGACAATCATGTAATATCCAAAATGAATGTGGTATATACAGTCTATATATCAGTTAGGAAAAAATAATACCCGATTTTGCATTATCCACCCCTAATACTGTCTCGCTCGCTTCGCTCGCTCGCCAACAAACATCCCCAATTTTCAATTGTGTTACCCCTGTAAGTGTCTCGCTCGCTACGCTCGCTCGCCAATAATATATAAACTATGTCATTTTATTTTTATCAGAACTTTGTGTGTCTCACTTTTAACCCTAGAAATAAGGGGGCACACTGCATGCAGATTTATCACACATTGTTAATATACCATCATATATATAAATTTCATCATAATTGATTAGCTCATGTGAATACAATTCAATTTTCAAAACCTATAAATGTAAGCTGCATATTGCAATACCAGTACCAACAACAAAGCTTAGTTTGTATTAACAGATGTCATAAGACAATTCAGTTGTCTTTGACTTCCTTAAATGGTCCTGACGAAAATGTATCCTTTTTATGATGCCATGTTCATAGATGTTCACAAAGATAAATCAGACAACTTTGAACTAACAGACTTTGCTATGGAATTCTTAGAAAGGAATAAAATAAAGAAAATTAAAAAACCAATTTTCACCATGACTTTATTAATTTTAATTTTACCATGAAAAATAAAAATGGTATCATGAAATATATAATAATTTTGATTAGTTGGGTTTATTGGTTATTTCAGGGTTAGTGAGTGGGGATTACTGAAGTTTTACTGTGTATACACATTGAACATGTATGCATATTGACAAGACAGTCTATAGTTACTTCAACTATAGATTTACTATATATGTATGTTCACTGAAGTTTGCACCATTAATAATTATCACAAATTAATAAGTCACAAAAAGTGTCAATAATGTTTCATCATTACAATTGATGCACAATAACTTATGTTCAATTAAAGTGTAAATTTTTTTTGTGATATCATTAAGTTTTAATGCATGACTAATAAATATCACGGTTATCATTACTAAATTAGCTAATTCATGACCAAACATTACAAATTATATTATTATTAGCTACTATATAATGCTTTCAATATACATATTATTACTCACCATAAATAGTCACATTTATAGTACTTGGAACTATGACACTATTGCTGTAGCAACTCAATCCTGTCACTGATGTCTCTGTTGTGTTTACTGTAATTAATACTGTATTGAGAGCTCCATTCACATGTCTTCCAGCAAAACCGGGAATTGTAGATTCTTGTGGTGGTACAAACATCATTGGAGTTCCATCATTCAGAATAATGCCCCAAAAACCTATAGCCTTGTTTGCTTCCACATGACATGTTACATTCCTCTGTGTGTTGATGGGAATATATAGTGGTCCAGTTGGAGTAAAGTCAACTAAAAACAACAGCAAACACCAATAAATAGTATATCAAGTGTGAACTTCAATTGTTGCTAATTGTCCTGAGCCTCTATAGACAAGTCATTGTTCACTCAGGGTCCTGCATCAAACACTTACCACCACACTGATAGAAATGGCCATCGTGCAGTTTATTGCTGAGTGTGCATTAAATAATTTCAAGCAGCAGAGGTTGAGTTACAATGAAATTTGTCTTACATGTAAAACCATACCAAAAGTGAAGCTGTGGCAGATAGCTTTGTATGACGGTATCAAAATGATCTCTTCAGCTATTCCATTTTAAATAGGTACTTTACCTTAGTTTTCAGCTTAAGCACAATCCCTAGCTACTGCAGCTTGTTCACTCTGAACAAAACGCCCTACCTTGACATAATGAGTGGGCAAAGTAGAGAAGTAGTAATATTAGCCGGGACATGGGACTGCTTCAGCGGTACAGTCCAGGGAAGAAACTTTCGGCAGACAACGGCGACTAGCGATATAAGCTACATTTCCAATTACACTGCTGTACTGTAGCGACAACTTTTTCGTCATTCTCAATTAACGGAAAGAAAACTTCCGGGATAGGACCACCCTTACCAACCGAGCGAGAAAATTTCTGCTGCCCTAGCTATGCTCTGAATAAGTAGTACTTTCAAGAAGTAATATAACTTAAAAAGTAAACTCTTGCCATAATAGATAGATAGTAGCTATAATAGCCAATTTGAATAAAATGGCGATAATGTATTAGAGTCTATGGGAGAAGTCTGATTTGAAGTTTCTGAGGAACCTTGTGATGCTGTGTTTGTATTAACCTATATTTTAAGTGACAAGGAATTTGTAACTACAGTTTTGTGAGATAAAATTGATCATATCATAGTGTTTCAAAAAGTTTGCTCTTTAAGCTGGAAGCACTGTAGAACATTGATAACTCCACGATCTGGACATCATAACAAGTATTTTAAGCCAAGGCACCACCTAAGATTTGACCTTTGGTGGTATAGATGGTTAGCTATATAGTTTTGATTAAAAATATTTTAGTTTTAGAGCTCTATGACTTTTAGTTTTAGTTTTAGTTATTATCATCCTATGTGAAATTTAGTTCTGATTAGTTTACTAAAATGTTTTAGGTGTAACTAAAATTAATTTTAGTTTTAGTTTTAGTTAACCAAAACAACACTAGAAATAACTATTGTATATTATAGTTCAAATGATGGATCCACTTGGCTCTGGAGGAGCAGGAGGCGAGGTAGGATCCTAGCCATTGTCTCCAGAGTTCGAAAGTCAGGCGGTTGACTAGATTCCAGCATCGGAGACTGGAGATCTTTTCTCTGGTGGGTGGAGCTGCGGGAGGAGCTTGGATGGGTCTGCCAATTAAGAAGTGCCCGGCTGTCCAGTATGCTCCCTCGCTGATGTCGTCAGATTTGAGAGGCATGAGAGGGCAGGAGTTTAAGATGGCTTCTGCTTCCGTCACGATCGTATATAGTTCGTCGTAGCGGAGAGGGTGGGGGGCAACATTCTTTCTGAGAAAACTCTTCATGGATTTGACAGCTGCCTCCCAGAGACCTCAAAGTGTGGAGCTCTAGGCCATAAAATCGTCCGTAGAGAGAGAGATGCACACAGATCTAAATGAACACACTTGGTGGAGAGACACACAAATATGACAATGTAACATTTCAAAAGGACCGGTTTCCTGGTGTGCCCTCTGCGGAGTACAAAGGGTCCGGCAAAGTCCACTCCTGTAACAGTGAATGGAGGAGAGGGTGTGATACGAGTAGTAGGTAGAAGTCCCATCTGGTGTGAGAGTGACCTGGCGTAGGCTCTTTGGCATTGAGGACAGGTGGAGATGGGTAAGGATGTGATGGCTGGTAGGTGTTCTAACCACAAGATCCACTTGTCTGCAATGTAGTCAGGGACGGGTGCATCCCATGATACTTCTAGTTTCCATAAGTCCTGGAGGAGGAGCCTCGCAGGAATGATGGCAGGTGAGAATAGGCCAAGAATGTCAAAGACGCTGGCCTTCCCAGAAGCGATCACATGCTTTGTGATTGATTTGGGGGTGGAGCTGTCGATAGGTGTGGCAATGTGAAGTGTGTCCTTGGCAACATCCCAGTAGACTCCCAGAGCTTTGGGTGGAGATGAGATGATGAGGGGACTCGACTCCGGGAGTTCACTCGGAATAAGGTTTCGCAATTCAGCAGAGTTCGTTCTCCATTTGCGGAGGGTCATGCCTGCTGACTCGAGGATGTCGCAGGTCTTGCGTTGAAGTTGGTCTGCTTCTTGGACTGTGTCTGCTCCAGAGAGTAGGTCATCCACATAGAAGTCTCTTTGAATCCTTTGAGCTGTAAGGGGATAGGAAACAGATACAACGTTAGCCAATGTTTTGAGTACCTGGGTAGCCAAAAATGGCAATGAAGTGATGCCGAAGGTGACCCTCTTCATCCGGCAGTCTATCAGAGCACCTACTTCGTCTCGGAGGATGAACCGGTGGAGATCTCAATCCTCAGGGTGAAGGAGAACTTCTTGGAACCTCTTAGAGATGTTAGCAGACACCCCAACGCGATGCTTTCTAAATCTGATGAGGACGTCGGAGAGTGGCGGGTACTGGCAAGGTCCTGGCAGCAGAATATCATTGAGACTCACACCGGAAGTCGTCTTGGCTGAGGCGTCGAAGACTGGGCAGAGTTTAGTGGTTGTGGACGAATCCTTAAAGACTCCATGGACTGGGAGATAGTAGCGTGGTGTGACATCAATCTCGTGACGTGGGATTATTTCAGCATGATCAAGAGAGATGTATTCACGGAGCGCATCATTGAAGGTTTGGAGTTTGTCCTTTCGTCTTAGGGTTTTCTCGTTGGCAATAAGACGTCGGACGGCTTGGGGGCGAGATTTGACGAGTTTGGCAGGAGAACAACGTCTGGGCAGTTTGACCACGAATCTCCCGTTATGTCTGGTGTAGGAGCTTCGGAAATCCGCGATGACTCGATTTTCGTCAACGGCAGCTGGAGAGTCTGGGACTTGGTCTAGATCCCAGAGGCGGGCGAGATCCTGATCTAGGTTGTCAGGAGTGACTGTGGTGGTGAGCGTTGGAGTAGGTGCGTGGCCAGGAGGGGTCCGGCGACGCTCCATCCGAAGGGAGTGTTGATAACTTTCAGACCGACAAATTTGAGGCAGCCTTCATAAGTGCAATCCATGTTGCCTAGGAACAGATCAATCTGGCCACCTAAGTCTGGATCTGACAGGGGCAGCTGGCGGAGTGAAGGCAAGTTCAGAATCTCTTGGCGGTTGGATGGCACAGGTGAGGACTTCAGTTTGGGAAGTACGGAGAAGGAGATCGGTCGGGTGACGAAATCCTGTTGGATAGAGTGTAGTTGAGTGACGACACAATTGGTACTTCAGCCTTCTCTGAACTCCCACTCAAGGAGAGAGATTGAGAGTGACGTCGAAGGTTGAGTGATGAGGTAAGGGAGTGGCTCATCAGGGATATGCCTACGCCCGAGTCGAGGATAGCTCTGGCGCGAACTGTGTGTCCTTGGTTCTGGAGTTGGACGATAATGGTGTTTGGGAATGTAGGTGTCACCTTGGGGGCCACGCCTGTCTCTGTCTCCTGTCCGTGGGCGGCAAGGGAGAAATTGGTAGTGGCTGCTTCTTTGGGTGGCTTCTCTTTGTGGAGGAGGGTGTGGTGCTTCGACTTGCAGGTTCGACACCACAACTTGGAGGGGCAAGTACGGAAACCATGGGAATCAGAGAAGCAGTTGATACAGAGTCGTCGTTCTCTGACCAACTTGTTACGTTTGTCTACATCCATGGCGATGAATGAGGGACATCGAATCAAAGGGTGTGATTCGTCACAGACGTGGCACTTGGACTTTGGCTTGTCCTTGGGCCTGGTCGGTGGAGGAGATACAGTGAATGAAGCAAGTCCGGATGCGGAGGTAAGCGTTGATGGGGTGTCGATGGGCGACATATGGAGAATCCCCTTATCCACATATGTGCGAAGGTCATCTAAGGTAGGCTTGTCTACTTCGTCTGTCACGTATTTCTCCCAGTCATCTGAGAGCGGTTTGGAGAATGAGGACTTGGAGAAGTAGAGTAGGAATTGTGACAAAGAATCCCCGATGAATGGTAGCAGGGAGTCATATCCATGGAGTAGTGTATTCTTCAACTTCTTGAACCCGGCATAATCGTTTGCGTAGGTAGTGGGTGCTGTCATTTTATTGATGATGAGAGGAACGACTACTTGTGGTCTGCCAAACCTGAGTCTGAGTCTGGCTAGAATCTTGGAGAGATCAGTGTCATCTTCGGGAAATGTCCTGACGATTTCCTTGGCCTCTGATGTTTGGAGAGATTCGAGTAGAAGACATTTACTGTCCAGCGGGCTGAAGTCAGAAGCTCGGGTGGCTATGGCGGTGGTGAATAGATTCTCGAAATGTCTCCACTGTAGAAGGTCCCCGTTGAATTTAGTGAGCTCCACATTAATGGGAGCAACTCTGCACTTTGGCTTGTCAGGAGCCGTGGGCGGAGGAGTGGTGTCAGGTAGGTCTGCTCCTTCCAGGACCAAATGAAACTTTGTTACTCTGCGTAGGTTACGTACCATGTTGATAATCTCAGGGTCCGTCATAAAAACGGTGGCTTTGTGGCTGAGGGACGACACCTCCTTGGCATATTGTGCAAAAGGTATCCCGGAAGTGTTGTTTGGATGGATCTGTAAGGGCCGAGAGGTCGTCTAGCTGGTTTAACAAATCGTCACCATACTCCCAGACCTGGGTCCGTTGAACCAATCTGGTAATTTGGAAGCTAAGATTGACGTGGGCGTCATCTCGCTCTTCTCGCTATTTTTGTTCGAGGTGAAGAGCTTGGGCTTGATCTGTGAGCGCGTCTTCTATGAGCTCATGGAGGGCGTCATGGCGCTCGATCTCCTGGGCGAGATCTGATTGGAGTTGAAGCACTTCCATCCTTGGTGTTTCCCCAAGCGGGCGCTCGAGGATGGCATTGGCCTTCCGTTGAATTCTGGTGACGAGACCTCGTCGGTGGGCTCGTTTCCGGTGGAGAGAATCGACATCGGTGGCTTCTTCCATGGCAGTGAAGTAGAACAACTAGTAAGGAAAAAAATCGAACAATTAGCAAACAAAGTCGGGGATTACAACTGTCCAGCTGAGGTGGCAAAATCAGAATGTGGTGAAAGGTGACGATTGATGATTCGACGCTTCGGTAGGCAGGTGATTTTTCGACTTCTCCAGTCAACTCAACGGTGATGCAAGTAGGCTCTTGCATCAAGGTAAATACAGAAGGGAGATTGTCTCAGGCAGCAGTTGGGTAAGTTCAGGCGTTGGCTCTCAAGTAGGCTCGAAGGACCATGAATAGGGTAATTAAACCAAGCTGATGGCCTCCTTTACCAGTAGGTAGCTATACTAGCAGCAGGCGAAGGACCAGGAAGATAACTTGTTCTGGCGCTGCGTATAATACCAACGCAGCCGATGGCCTCAAGGATAAATCCAAGAAGCTTTCAGCCTTGCTAATATCCGCAAAAGCGCGCACTCCCAAAATGATAATATCGGGGTCCACAGAGGTTATCAATGAAGAACACAAATTACACAACACAATATATGTCGTGACCACTGACACAGCAAACACTCCCTTTAACTGACAATAAACTATAACTTGCAATTGGAATGTCCAGGACTCCACCCTGGACAAGACTATAGCTCCGACCGGATATCATCATTTGAACATTCCCATATTCCCGCCATTATCATTCCTTACCCAATAACTTACCTGAATTAATAATATTCATGTGTAGTTAGGACCACTGACCTTCTGTCAATTTTTGTAATCATAACTTATAATTGTTCTTAAATAGATTACATACTTAAAGTAATTGTAATGGAACAATAGAAGAAAATAAAAGAAATTTGTAGTTGTAATTGTTTTTACTGTAATTATTTGGCAATAATTACAATTTGCTTTTCAACACATGATACATGAAGCCAATTTCGGACATGCCTGAGACTGGCTGTAGTAGACCAGTTATTACTGTAGCTTGTATAATATGACAACATACACACTATGTATCTCTGAGCCAAAAAATTAATCAAGCACGGAGCATTCAATGAGCCAGAGTCATTTTGGCTTGAAAAACACCACATCCCCATTGTGTACTCCTATACCTTGACCGGTCAATCACACAAAGAAAAGACAGGAAGGTAATCTCTGCTTATAGTTTTGTACTGAAATGCATAAATCATATCCTGCAAAACATATAATTACTGCAGTGTTCGTCTAAGGGTTGCCTCCAGGATAAAAATGGTGATGAAGCATATGTGTTAAAAAGACAAAAAGACGAAAAAGCCCATAAACAGTTGTAGCTAGCTGTCACAGAAAATTTGTAAAATGAAATTAAAGAATTTCTCAGGTCATTTTATTTTCACTACTATTTGCAGGGATTCTAAACAGAAGTACATGACTATTGATACATGAATATTAATATTGCAATTGATTTAAGCAAAACTGACAGTGAAATTAACCTATCCAAATCTGTTGTGGTTTTTTTTTTTTTGCAGCCTCACAACAGAGGACAGCGAACTGGCAAGAATGTGCATATTTTTACAGGATGCTTAATAATTTAGCTAGCTAGTATGAGCAAGCTATGTGTAGGTCTTCTTAAGAGGCAACTGGCTATTGTATGAAGGAGCAAAACATTTGAGCATCATGGTGGATATCGCTATCATCTAAACAACTAAAATATTGCAGTAACCATGAACTTGAAACTAATTATCACCTCATAAATTTTCATGTTCATCATAACCTTACCTATTTTTAGTAATCTCGCGTGATATTCACTCAGGCCAGAGTCAATACATGATCTTGAAATTACAGACTTAAAAGCTTAAATCGTCCAGTAAAATAGTTTGATCCCCTTTCCAATGTGTTGGGGAGGTTAGCTACTGCCTTTGAGTACATTGTATTGAGTGACAGACTGACTGACTGACAAGTGAGTTTAATAACCCTCTCAAATGTATTTTGAGTTCATCAAAGTATTTGTATTTGTATTTTAAATACTATTCAGAGTATTTAACCTCAACCATGAAACATAATATAATTATATTGGTGGGACTCTCAGAATTATTCAATGGACATTGCAAAGCAGATCCATTGAAGTGTGGACAATGTTTGTGTCTTAAAGTTGATGAGATATTTTTATGAAAAAGTCAACTGTTGTTTTGGTAAATCAGCTAGTGACTACCACTTCAATATCAGAGATGACTTACTAACTGAAATCTACGTGTAAATATTCAAGAGGATACTGGAGCGGCTTCACAATGTCCATTGAAAAATGTTCTGAGAGTGTACCCACTAATGAGGCTATGTATCAATGATTGTAGATGTTACAAGACTTGATGGTGGAGGCAATGGAATACAGCACGTCACTTAAAAGTTAAACAAATTATACCTGAACAGCTATAAAACTCAGGAAAGTGTTAAGACCATTGTCACACGATTGCATCTTTTGTAATGAGCCATTGTGATACTGTTATCATATCAGCTGCTCTCTCTATATCTCCGTTAGTAATGTTTAGTCAGCTAGCTAATTTCATAACTTTCAATTAAACTAAAAGATGAGATGAACTGGCTGAAAATGTAATGGGAACTCAGGAGAAACTGAATGAGAAAGTATGCATGGTAATTACACCTGCTGCAATCAATGATCTGTTGACACAATTTGGATAGTGCATTTTTAGTAGCTACAATAAAAACACTCGATTATTCACAAATGGATGACTACCTATTTGGACCACACCTCCAGAAGCATCAACATCTCTGAAAGATGATGAATGACCTGTGGTAGTCCCAGGAAGCAAAACCCCTTACCTGATCATTTCTTCGTAAGCACCACAGTAATAGTTTGGCTAAGGCAAACTGTAGGACAGCAGTCAGCGGTTGCTATCGACTATCTAGCTCAGCCCTTTCCCTTAGCAGGTGCATGTCAAATCATTCAGTCTCCATGCTGTATTTTTGATCTGTTCAGTATGCACAGACTGGCCACTGTGTAATAATAATTATTTCAAAAGCTAAATTATAGTATTCCTATTAGAAAAGAAAAAACAACAACAATAATACCAAAAATAAAAGAGCTAAATAACCAGCTAACAATAATGGTGGAATACAAAAAATTGATTGAAGTCTGCATTTGAAAAGCAAAAACTATCCAATATTGATGACTTGAATTTAAAAAAAATAATGAATTCTAAAAAACTAAAACTATAGCAGAAGTAAGTGAATTTGAAAAACTAAAACTAAAAACTAGAATTTGATTAAATTAGTACATAAAAACAACACAACTAAATCCTTGCTAGTGAAAAACTAAACTAAAATTAATCGTGAAATTTTTTTTGTAGAAAAACTATATTTACTAAAACTAAAATGTGAATGTTTAGCCAAAAGAACATTAGTTATTTCAATGAAAGCTATTCAATGATTGTGTCCATAGAAGATGAAACTAGAAGTGTAAGTATTACCTTGTTACGTTCGAACTGTCCAATCAGATTGCTCAATTCGCGGTGAATAATATTTCATACCCACCTCATATGAAAACAGACATGCTGTTTAACACAAAAAAAATTCATTGTCCACTCCATTTTACCCGTTTAAGTTGTGTCTAATTTCTAGCCTAATCTTAAGTCTTACATAGGAGAAGATACTAATTAATTTTCTGGCTTATGGAGTTAAGATATATAAGTTAATATGGACAGTTAAGATAAATAAGTTATTTAAATACAATAATGTATTTGCTCTTCTGCTGATGGTGGTATTGCTGCTGTCTACAAAAAAAGTGCATCATATCATAACAGCTACAGGTTAAACCATGATGACTTACCTATTTCTTTTTCTTCTTCTTCTTTTTTTCTGTATTAAAATGAAGTAAATTATGAGAATTTTAATACTATATAGCTATCTACTCACTTTATTATTTAAAACTTTTTTTATTTCCTGAGCCACTGGGGGCTCAGGAATCTCTTCCTTTTGTCTTTGTCTTCCATTCTAACACAATTATATCACAACTGATACAATTCTTCTCCTAAATAATCTACTCACTTGTTCTGCCATAGGCTCTGGTTCCATTGTTAAAGCAGGTGACAAATCTAACCGCTAAGTAGCTACTGATCATGCGCAAACTACACAAAACCGATGGTAGTCGTGGAGAACATTTCTCCCGCCTTTTACTCTTTGCACGTACTGCGCAGCTATTTTTCTGAGTTGTATAAAAACCAAATAAACTGAGCACCCGCGTTATTGCTACCTGGATACGAGATTCCTACAGCAATTGCGGTGTGGATTAGGCGAACTAAGGCTAAGTTCTATAATTTGTGTGGCTGTGTTTCATTTATTTTATTCTTATTTTCTTTTACTTGTCAAGGTTTTGTGCTTTATAACTAATGGAGCTCGATAATCCCAACCTGAAAAAGGAAAGTGCGAATGAAAAACGGGCTCGCCTTGACAAAAAAAACCAGAGGGCACAAGAACTGAGGAGGGCTGAAACCGAACAAGAAAGGCAAGCCCGCCTAAAAAAAAGAAATGAAAAGGACAGGGCTAAACGCAAAGCAGAAAGTCCTCTAGAAACTGAGCAAAGACGAAAAAACAGAAAAATTGATGAAACAAATGAATCCGAAGTGCACAAAGAAGTTAGATTAGAGCATAAGAGGAGCAAACTAGCACAAGAATCCCTTGATAGAAGAGCTGCTAGATTAAATGAAATGAGAATTCAGCAAAAACATAGACTAGCAGTTGAGAGCCAAGAGAATCGATCTGCTAGGCTACAAAATATGAGGATCTTGCAAAAAGAACATTTAGCCAATGAAACCGGAGATGACAGGGCTGCTCGGCTGGAACGCCTGAGTGTTCTTAAAGATGAACGCTTAGCCAAGGAAACACAAGAAGAGAAAGCTGCTAGACTAAAGTATCAAAGCACTCTTCAGGAAGAAAAAATAGCAAACGAAACTGTACACAAATGGGCTGCTCGACTGAAACATCAGAACAATTTGCAGGAAAAAAAATGGCTAAAGAAACATCAGATGAACGGGCTGCTCGACTGAAACATCAGAACAATTTGCAGGAAAAAAAACTGGCTAAAGAAACATCAGATGAACGGGCTGCTCGACTGAAACATCAGAACAATTTGCAGGAAAAAAAACTGGCTAAAGAAACATCAGATGAACGGGCTGTTCGACTGAAGCGTCAATGTGCTTATAAAGAAAATGCTTTGGCCAATGAAACTCCAGATGAACGAGCTGTTCGACTGAAGCGTCAATGTGCTTATAAAGAAAATGCTTTGGCCAACGAAACTCCAGAACAAAAATCTGCTAGACTTCAAAACATGAGTGTCTATAAACGACAATTTGCTCAGGATGCAGTATTAAAAGTTATCAATGCTGAACATTTACATAATAATGAAACTGCTCCTCTAATTCATCAAGCCATTCTTAAAGATACAGTTGTGAAAGAGAAGATGGACAAATTTCATCACGAAATGTCTTCAATCGAGTCAACAATATGTATTGTATGCTCAGAAAAATTTCCTGGCACTAAAATGGCATCACTGTCAACTACATGTATACGATGTTATCGAGACAAAGCAAACCCAAAACTTTATTCCTCTGAAAACAATATGAATCCTGGAGCAGTGCCCAATGAATTACAGGTTTGTGACATAAATTTGAATTTTCTATTGTATTACAGAACTAACCCGTTGAAATCACTTTAATAATAAACATTGCATAATATAAATGCATCCTCACATTATACACATTTTATAGTTATTCCATCCATGTAACTGTATCTGAGTAAATTTTAATTACATTAAAGCAATAAAAGCATTCTAATAAGCTGTGAAGCATAATTATTAAATATATATATTATATTGATCTATAACTGAGTACCATAAAATAATGTTTATATGTTTATATTTATATTCAAAATTAAGGGGTTGTCACAAGCAGAGGAAATGTTGATCTCGACTGTTATGCCACTAATGTCCATCTATCGACTACCCCATGGTCAGTATGGATACAAAGGCCATGTAATCAACCTGCCACAGGATGTCACTTCTTTTGCGTCCAGCCTTCCAAGAAACACAAAAAATCTTGATGTGTTGATCGTGAGGAAACATGGCTCAGATAATACTCACAAGGACTTTAGAGTGAGACGCTCAGTTGTCCTACATGCTCTCCTGTGGCTAAAACAGCACAACAAGTTCCGTCACTCCGCACAGGATCTCGACACTGAGACGTTGGCAGCTGACTGAACGCCTAACACAGAACTTCTGGCATGATTGGAAGAAGCAATATCTTCAGTCAATACAGAGGGCCCACAGCAACAAAAGAAGAAACCATGACTTCAAGGTTGGAGACGTCGTCTTTCTACGGGACGAGACTCTGGCTTATCGACAGTGGCCCTTAGCAAGAATATCTGCAGTCTACCCAGGGACCGATGGCGTCACCAGAGTGGTGGATGTACTGTGTCAAGGCAAGACATCTCGTCGGAGCACCATCCATCTCATACCCTTCGTCGAGGATGAGAAAAGTTCAGAAGACTCTACCAACGAGCAGGGCTCTACCCCTCCCCCCCCCCCAGTATGTTCAGGTCTGTCAGGAGGACTGAACAAGGTCACAGCTCAAGCAAGCAAGATCCTACATGCGGGACTACAACAACAACAAGCACTTTAGCTTACGAACATTACCAATGGTCGTCACCCTCATTAATCATATAACAATATTCATGCACACGTAAACCACTGAGTTTTGTGTCATTCCATTTACTTATAATGTTGTTGTCCAATTGCGTCGTCTTGGTCAATGAGTTTAAAACCTGAACTTCATAATACAGCTTGGGGAGCGGGAGCTTTTGGGGTTTGGTGCAAGGCTGCAATTGCCATAGGTGACAGCGGCTGCGCGCCTTACTATTCCACTCCGCCATCAGGGTCTCATTGAACTGGTCCTTCGAACTTTGAAAGGAAGCCACACCCACGAGCTCGGGAATTTACGCCTCCCGAACAGGTGAAATTACTTTGGATGACTGGAAAGTTCTGATGAAACAGACTCCAGCTGCAGTAGGAAATGCCAGCACATTTCAGGAAGCTCTACATCTTTTTCCAACTGCTGCAGCAGTGGCTGAGTACAATGTTGAAAAATTACGAACAAATTCTCAGCCAGTAGCAAGAATTGAAGCCATCCATTCTGGTCCTAGAGCTAGCAAAATTCCTGCAAGTGATGCTGGTGGATTGGAACCAGTTATTTTTTTAGCATGCAAGGCACGTGTAATGCTGACTGCTAATCTGTGGGTTCAAGTTGGACTGGTTAATGGAGCACTTGGTACAGTTGTGTCAATTTGCTATGATGGTGCAGATCAATCACCACCAAGTTTACCAGTAGCAGTGACAGTAAAGTTTGATTTCTACACTGGTCCTACTCTGGCAGATGGCACTGTTCCAATAGTTCCACTACGCCGCACATGGTTGTCCTCTACCTACCCATGCTCGAGACTCCAGCTTCCCCTAAAATTGGCCTGGGCAGTTACAATTCACAAGTCCCAAAGTATGACATTAGACAAAGTTGTCATTGATGTGGGGAAAAAAGAATTCTCGGCTGGACTGACTTTTGTGGCATGCTCACGTGTGCGGCATGTAAAAGATCTGCTTTTCAATCCTCCGTTCGCTTTTCAACGTGTAGCACATCTAGCCAGCAGCAGACGTCATAAGGAAAGACTCAATGAAGACCTCAGATTAGAGAAACTCAGCAATAGTTTAGGCTCACAAACAACACTGTCAGTCAAGTCTGAGTCATGCACAGATCACAGAATTAGCGAGGAGGCAGAAGAAGCAGAAACAGCAACAAATGTGCCCTATATTCCAATTCCATCATCAGGGGAAGCACATGATGCCTGCTGTAATGGAGACTGCAAAAATGTTATCGCTAATGAACCACCTCTTCCGGTCGAAAGAAAAAAGAGTCTCACTGATGATGTTGTTGTCACTAGCGTTGACACCCATACTCACCAATTCCACTATAACCCTGTCAATGAAGAGTGGCAGCGTGCACAATGTGAAAGGCTTGGATTGCAGTACTGTGGACCAAATGGAGTCACTCCTGGTGGTTCTAATGTCCCATTAACACGTCCGACCTATTTCAAGAGGATAGTTGGCGATGGAAATTGCCTATTTCGATCCTTTTCTTTGATTCTTACAGGATCGGAAGAGCAGCACTTAGCTATACGAGGTGCTATCGTACAGCACATGAGAACAATTGGGGATGCAATATGGCCACATCAGATTGCTCCTCTTCTGAGACAGATTCAAAATCTTGGAGAAGTGCACCTTGTTGGCTCAGTTTATACAGATGCAGAATGGGAGCTGGGAATTGAGCAGTATATTGCAGCAACCAGGATGAATCAAAACAGGGCATGGGGATCGGAGGTTGAAGTCATGGCATTGGCACACCTTCTGGATACCCCAATATACAGTTATGATACCGTGAGTAGTTGGAATCTATATATCCCAGGTATGGTGCATGGTACATTCAATTTCAGTCATACAGATACACATCAAATGGCTATGTATGTGCACCATGCTGTTAACCACTATGATGTGGTCAATTCAGTGCAGTAATTGGTTAAATTTGGCAAAAATTTAATAGTGGTCACATCAAATGCATAGCGCACAAGCTTTGTAATTGTTGTCTTTCTTGCTGTAAAGCGGGAATTGTCTTTATGGTAGTAGTTTGAGTTGACTATATTAGGAGACACCACAATTAGCATTCTTGGACTCATGTACTGATCTCACAATGTGTGGGCTGTAATAATGTGGAGCACTGAGCTCTTTGTGTGCCTCTGCAAAGACGACTTCCAGGAATGCATTTTTTGCTGGGATTTCCGGTGTTTCCTGAGCTCACTAACTGGGTGGCAGGGAGTCCCAGAAATCACAAAGTGTCGTCTATGTCCACACATTTCGGTACAGTTCGCCATCCAAACAGTCCTCAAATTATTTGTCCATTTAGAACCTAGCTTGTGTGCCAGTATAAATAACTGGGTATTTTAAGCTGGAGGTCCTAATTTATTTTTCATCAACTATATTCAACTAAACGTCATATTTTATGCTCATCAAATTTATACTCAAGTTCTTAAAAACTTCAATGTCAAGTATTGAACTCAAGTCTTATAAATTTTAAATATTTTTATAATCAAATTCTTATACTCAAGTGCTTCAAGTTTACACCTGCGTAAAGAAAGATTTTTAACTGCAGCAAGCTGCTGACAAATGTACACCTTATTTGCTTTAACTTTTAGTATTAACTTTCTTCTTTCTGAAGCATTTTTTGTATCACAAAATATATTATTAAACATTTTCACAAATAATAATAATAATGATCTTACATTTATTAAAATTTTCTAAAAGGGACCCAAAGTAAATATAAGTGCATTTGAAAATGTGACTACTATGGTCCCCTCTGAAATATTCGGAGGGGGGCAATCATCTGTCGAAGATGAGTACAGATGATTGTCCATATCTATCATATGTCACATCCAAAATTACCAACTTTTAAAAGACATGAAATTGTGTGCAGCAATAGTAAATAACACATATGCAATACATTCTTGGAATAGTGTACAGTATCAACTGACAGATTGTCTATCTGGTTTATAAAAACTTTGAAATGGTTGGTAACTTTGTATGTGTGTATGGTTATGGTATGCTGATGAGCTCAAAAAAGAGCGAAACAATCATTCCCCCCCCCCTAGAATATAATACAGTGTACTCATTTTAAATTGCATTTTCTCTAAGTGGCATTATTTCATTTTATTTTCAGCTAGGCCAGCTCGCTCGCCATTTGCGCTATTCGAGCGCACCACTAGTAATAATGATAATAATAGTAGCAAATTTTCTTTGTTCTAATTGCCAATATTATATGCTTAATTAAAACTTGACCTGATGTCTCTGTGCGGGCCTAACGCAACCTCAACGAACATTCCGAAGAAACTATACTACGCATGCACTTTATTTCTGTAAAGCCTCGCTGACCCCTCGCGGCCAGTCGCGGTTTATGCCCATGACTACAGTTGTTATAAGTATTGTATTCTTTCATTTTAGTTCCCAGTTATAGTTCCTATAGTTTTGAAGTTATCAAACCAGTGAAGTTGTAGTTACCCACCCATCCTAGCTATCTGATTATTCGGACCTAAGCTAAGACCGAGTCCTCCACTCGGTACTCCAACGTCCACGAAATTTACTGCCACAAGGTCGCCATCCCGACAGCGAGCCTTGTACCGGGCAGACGACAAGGGCAGCAAAGTCCTCCATTTTCGATCCCCTCACTGGCTACACAGCTAGGCCCGAACTTACAACTCGGGCTGCCCTTCCGAACTGCTGTAGTCAGTACGAGCGAGATCAGTCTCGATTTCTAGCCTCAGTCCTCTTCAGGTGTCAACCTCATTGACCTATGATGAGGACTTCGGCTAAGATTTAATTGAATTGTATTGGTTGTTAGAACAAGGAAAAATTTGCTATTAATACACATTATGACAAAATGCTATTATATTTTACTTTCTTCCAACTATATAAATGTCATGGCAACAAAAACATAATATATTTTATTACAGCTACTTAAACTCTTGGACATAATAAGGGAATAATAATAATACATAATGAGTATGTATTATCATGATACCCTCTTAAGTTCAGTTTAGTAAATTAAAAATGTTGGGGTTTTTAGTTGAGATTACTCCGAATGGCCCACTCTATGTTCCTATCAACACACAGAGGAATATCACATGTCGTGTGGAAGGAGAAATTACTATAGATACCTGGGCTATAATTCTGAAAAATGGAACTGAACTGAACTTCAGACTAGCATTTAATCAGGAGCCTAGTATTCCTGGTTTTACTGGAAGTTATGTGAATGGAGTTCCTAATACTCTTTTAATAACAGTAAACACAACAGAGACATCAGTGACAGGTTTGAGCTGTTTCATCATTGAGAATCTTGTCTTAGTTCCAAGTACTATACATGTGACTATGTATGGTAAGTAATAATCTTTTAGCCTGATATTTAAAGTATACTTATGAAAACCTTTTAAGACAAACAAATGACTTGGTTTGAAGTACATAATTTCAATTTTAGTGATAATGTCACGTACAGAATTCATAATTAAGCAGTCTACAATCACTCATATAGTTTTTGTGCACCAAAGACCAGCAAACACTTTAGATTAGATTAAGTTAGTGGTTTATGTCAAGAAGCTGTTCCAATTATTGTTAATTTAAATATTTTGCTGGAACAATGTGATTTAGAAAATCTAGGCATGTATTTGTGGCTACAGCACCACACTTTCCAACAATATAATGATTTAGCATTAGTATGATTAAGAATGTTTAGGTTATCAAATGTGTGTTAGAATTGCATGCGTGCATGCATCTTCACCGCACTCCCAATGATGAAGGATTAGACTCATGTATTTCACATTCCCACCCATTTGGCTGTCTGGTTGGATCACGTGCATCTAACGATATTGTGAAACCTTGGACAGTTAGTGATTCCCGTCATGGGTCTACCACTATGGCACCTTGTAATAAGCATAGCACTGCAGCGTTGTACCAAATGCAATCTTAGCGCATGACCTCTTGACCCAAGTTTCACATCCTTAATACCAACAGCAGCTGGGCCTTACTATTATCTCCTATAATAACATTAAGGGTGAACTGAATGGGGATGGTACAGCCTGCTACAATCTTGGCAGGCTAATATATTTCTAAGCAGGATAACATGTTTTTCCTCTTTCTAGTTACATATACTGTAGTAGTGAGGTTTGTTATTGTTTCAATCATGATGGAGTGGACTAAAACACCAAACTTGGCTTAGTTTATTTATAACATTCCTTCTAATATTAATATTAGAAGGCATGCAACTAAAATACCAGTCTGTCTCTGCCTATAACTTTATCAAAATTCATATTTTGGCTAGGTGTGTGAATATTAACACAATGTACATTGTACAAATCCATATTCAAAATATAAGTGCGAGTTTAGAAACTCAGGAAGCCATGTGCATGCAATGGATAGCAGCTGCTGAAGTTACCACTTGAAGTTGAGGCTAAAAAAACATTGCATAATAAAGTACTAAGTTTAGACAGTTGAGAAGAGTTGCAGAACACGTCACTTTTGACTAAAATTACTAGTAGTGACTAAGTAGTCATTATTGCCAAGTATCATAATCATAATCTTTGTCTATACAAAAGTAAGTATCGCAGTTTAATGAGGTCTATATCATCTTTGCACATGGATGATGGTGACTAGCTTTCATCATCCAGAACATTTGCTGAGCTTGTAAGTTATGCAAAAAATAATGTAGAGAGTGGAGATTACATTTTTAAGCTTGTATTTCTCCATAGTCTTTCATTGACTGCCTCTGTAGCTTGGGCATATAGGTAGACATCAGCAAACACGTTTGAAAATACAAGCATTTTAAATCAGAATGTGAAGAGCAAATTGATGGAAAGAATACTCTTCTCATCATGGGCTTCAGAATGTTTTACAAAGTAAATACAAAAACTCAATTTAGATTTTGATTAACACAATATTATATGAACACAATAACACCACTGTAATGGAAGAAGTTTAAATCAAATTTACGGTCCTAAACCATGCAACAATTACTTGTTAAATAGTTCTAAAATAATTTAACATTAATTTGTTTCTTGCAATGCTAGAATATAATGTAGTATTGATGCCTATGACAGATGATAATATTTCAATTTTCTAAGCTCTACCAAATTATATATTTGTGTGGAGGCTTTTCTAGGTTTGCATAAATATTATGCGTAGCTAAAAGTTTGACATAATCCTCAAAGTTAGTTATAACATCCCAAATATTAATTAATGCTTTTATTTCAATATATTTTAAGGAGAGTATATTTATCAGAGCTGAAATTGAATTAGATATACCCTAAAATATCTGTAAAATTATTTACACTTTAATAAAGTCATAAGATTAGAGATAATAATTTTCTCATATTTCATAAAAAAAGGGATATTTCGCAGTAGAAGTGATATTTTTATTTGACCCCTTCTAATAATTATTAAGTATAATCGAAAGTAGATATGTGCAAAATTTTGCGTTTTAGTCTACTCTGTTACAAAACACCTAAAATTAAATATAACAGACCTGACTACAGTACCAATTATTACAGGCATCTAGTGAGCCATGAAGCTATAGAAAATGATCATTATTTGGAAGTTAGTAGCTAAGCATAAAGAAGTATTTTCTTTAGGAGTTTATAGTTTAAATTTACATTAATGTCCTTGAGAAATGAACTTCTGAGGAACTCTAATGATAATTGTTGACAAAATAAAAACTGTACAAAAGTTAAGATGTACTACCACTTCTCAATATTAAGCTTACAGTCTTTTTTTAGAAGTTATATTTTTAGATATAAATTTTAAGCACATAAAGTTATAAAAATACACATTAGTTTACAGAGCAAGTGAGAAAATAATTATAAGAAAATTATCTGTATGCAATTGTAGTTCCAAGTACTATAAATGTGACTATGTATTGTAAGCAGTAATGGTATATTGAGTGCATATTATATTTATAGTAATTTTAAAAGTAAACAACTGATAAACTAAGGAGGCCTTACGATTCTTAACAATATGTAATAAAATGCACTACAAGAAATGTTAAAAATATGCTACAAGCAAAAAACAGTGTATATGTTAAATGAGGAAAAATAGGAGATAGCTAAACTTAAATATTATGTTCACATTAGTAATGTAAAGACTCAAGTTTTGTGCGGTTATGCCCATTATCTATACTAGAATGCAGTAATATTTTTTCTTTATACTAATTATACCAATTTGAGAAATTCCATGTTCTTGTACAATATTATGGCTGATATTATAGTATATTTTAGAATAGCTAATGCCTGATTTTCTTATTACAATTTATAATACAAATTGTAAATTAACCTTTGCAAGACCTCTCCACTAGACATACCATTTATATGACATCCGAGTTTTTTAAGTACATTATTAAGAGCATGAAATTGTTTAAAAAAAATTGCAAATTAAGTATAAGCTGAGCCTCTTTTCAAAAAAAGGTTCACAATTTAACAAGAAAAGTAATATTTAGTTCATCACCTAAAAAGTTGTATAAGGGCAAAGAATAATATTATCATGAACAAATTCTCAAGCAGTCATGCCTTAATGCTGAGACACACAAAATCCTGGAAGAATGCAATGACATAATTTCTTTACATTAAACTAATTGCAGGCATCCCAGATCCTCCAAGTGAATTGAGCATATCTTTGAATGGTCATTCACTGATGACTTCATGGGATTATAGAATCATTCCTACAGTATCTGTTAATTTCACTATTACTCTCACATTCTTGAGTCCAAGTCAATTGAAAGACATCACTGAGTATGTGACTGATACTGACTCCTATAACTTCATACTGGAAGGAGTGAGGGCATGTGATCCCTTTACCATGTGTATCACAGCTACTAATATAGGACAAAGTCTACCTTCATGTGTTAACAAGACTCTACCTTACATAACTCCTACAAATGATATGAATATTTATTGTTTAGAGTGGGGGACTCCTACTCATTAAATCTGACTATTCTCTGAATCTCAGCAATTCTGTAAGTTTATGAACATTTGCTAAGCATACATCCATTATGTACATTATCGTCCCATTATTAGGTACAAATGACAATGAAGGAGTTAATATTTGCCTTACAAAGAGTGGAAATTATAGCATATCATGTGACTATATCATAGGATGTAATTATAGTGGATGTATCTATGAATTATCATCAACTAATAGTAGTACCAATGGTTCTATAATAGGAAAGAATTATGAGTTAGTGAGTATTGATGTAAACACACAATATAACCTCACTGTCGCTGATATAAATGGAGATGATGTGGTTATGTTATGGGAACTTGATATTGAATCCAATTTTGTATGCTCTGTTATAACAGGTAATGCAATTTACTGATACTACATATTTTTATATAATATTGATTATATATACAGAACCAACTGTTACTGATGATAAACCAACCATTGCTACAAATAGAAGCAATGTAATTGTGATAGTTGTATGTATAGTGGTAGTTATTGTGGCTATTATCATAGTCATATCTGTTATTCTAGTAATGGTTTATCTGCGCCATCATGGTAAGCCAAATGATTTTATATTATGAATTATCATCAACTAAATAGTAATATCAATGGTTCTATAAGAGGAAATAATTATGAGTTAGTGAATATTGATGTAAATACTCAATATAACCTCACTGTCAGTGATATCAATGGAGATAATGTGATTTCATTACAACAATTGCATGTTCATTTTTTTATGCTCAGCAGTAACAGGTCAGGAGGACAAAAAAATATTTTTGTGGTAACTATTATTCATATGATCAATGTTTTTAAGGCAGGTATATTGAAACCACATCTTTAAGTTTAGTAATAATTAATAATAATAGCATTGGTGTTTTGGTGCTGTTTTGATAATTATAGTAATACTGGTGTCTTTTGTCACTTTTGTATTTCGAATTAGAAATGGTAAGATACAATGATATGGGAAGGATTATTACGTGAATGATTGTGTTGTCAATAGATAAGTTTCCTTGTAAAACCGGAGTAAAGTAAGTGTCCAGCTAATTTTTATGTCAATATTTTACTAAAATTTACTTGTATGAAGATCTGATTCAAGGAAAACAAAAGCTACAGATGTACGTATTTAAATACGAAAAATATTATAGCTACACGTGTCAATATAATTCAATTATTGCATTAGATCTTGTAGAGTTCCATAATATATTTGATATTCTACAAGCATTCCCTATGAACATTGTTGAGAAAACAAGTTAAATTACATTATACTTTAATTAAATTGAAGTAGAAATAAAACTAAATAGGTAGCCAAAAATATGTGAATATAAATGAGCTGATATTCAGTTGTTTTAACTTTATTCTATTCATCAAATATTTAAAAATATTAAAATGTATTTATTATTAAATTTTTATAATATTTTTTAGTAGTTGTTGACCATCAAAACTTTTCCATAAAATGTACCCATAGTTAAGCTTAATCTATTATTAATCGTGACTATTATGTCGCTTATAATACTCTATGCCAGTTCATTTAGTAATGAGGAGTAAGCACCACACTTAAGTAAAACTTTGGGAATCTATCATATTTACAAGACTTGTAAAATTTAGCATAACAATGCATAATAGTTTGTGTTATCAACTGAAAGTATCATATTCTATTTCATTGTATTTGATAAAGTTGCAATAATACTTTTATTTTTTACCACTTCTCAAAATAATATCTAACTGCGTTTAAAGTATTAATTCTATTTCTATCTGTAATTCTTTGTGAAAATGATTAATTGTTACAATTATTGATTCCTTACTGTAGACCTACTTTTATTTTCAACCATCAAGTTAACATATTTTTATAACAGTAATTATACTTATTGCATGAGTCAGAGCGTGATATGCCCAAATGTTTCACTAGCACAAACACAAAAAAATTATTATTAATTGTTCTCATAATTAATAGTTCATTAATATTTAGAATTGAAACTCGCTACAATTACATTCAAACTATATAAGTTCATAGTTCCACAGCACCTGATATTTATGAGACAAATGACATCAAAGCCACTTGGTCATAATATAGATCTATTGCAACAAGATGTAGAAAAACAATTAATCCACTGACTGAATTTAACACTGTGTAGCTATATTATTTAATAATGAAGCAGATAATTTGTCCCATAATGTCCATGTAATTTCGTAAATACAAGACTGTGACCACGTCATTAAGTAGTTCAGTATCATGATGACAATATAATATTGTTTTTATGCTTTTTTTCATCCTTAGAATTAGAACCTTTTTGTGTAATGACAATTATAGCATAGAATGGCAAAAATAAGAGCAGTGTAGATATTTCAATTGTAATTATTTTATTGGATATATAAATGATGGTGAGTTAGGCAATAACGAAATGAATTTATTCACAGCAAACATTAGAATGTACTCTATTTATAGCTACAGTCTAATAATTTTATAATTAATTGTTAATGTTTATATTGTATTAAGTTTGACAGACCGTTAATGTTTTCTTACAAAATCCATAACTGTTTACATTCCATAATATAGATATGATAAACTTTAAGTTGAATTTTAATAACATGTTTATGAATACATTTGCACAATAGTCAATATTATGTGATGATACACAACCCAATTGTGTATTGTTGGGAAAGTCAGTCAAGTTGTTGACACATTGTAAACTGTCATACTGACATTATAAATACACTCTTGCTTTGGAAAAAATTGGCTGTTGATTTCAGTGTCACTCACTTGTAAGTAGATTATTCACATGATCATTTTCTAACTTTGTCAAATAATCACGTCTAATTGCAGTTCTTTTATTGATAGCTGCCTATCTAGGCTATGTTTGCTTGGAGACCATGTTCAAACATTAGAGGGTCAAAAAATTTATACATTTGTCTGTGGCAATAAAGCCATTGAATTAAAAAATAAAGCACCAACAATATCAAACTCCCAATATAAGAACAATCTGAACAAAGGACTTTGCTGCAGAAATATATTGTCCTCTCTTCAGAGGGAGTCACTAAAATATCAAACTCATTAGATTACCAAGTCACATATCTCCCACGTTGCTGAAGTTGCAAATACATATTGCCGCGTGTCTGTTGACCAGACCCTCATGAGAGCTGTGGATATAGGTCTCACTATGCAGTACTATCCTGCAATTAAATACATGTAGTCTCATGTAGCCTGATTCATTACGACCCTTTACCCGCTACTTCACTCCATGTAGTGGGTAAAGGGTGTTATAGGGTTGGGCTCCGAGAGATTTTCACGCAAACAGGTTTGAAAATTCCGTTTTAATTTTAACTTCCAGATCTTGATTAGTCATTCATTCCTTGAGTCAGACTATCTGTCTCAAACTTCAATCCAGTATAACCCATAATTTGCAATGCTGCCAGCTTCTTGAAAAACAAAAGTTCAGCATAAAAACAAGTTACTCTATTATTATCAAAAGCTCTGGTAAGTTATTGTGGATATTAGAGTGGCTCTAAAAATTGTATTTGAAGAGAAGTTGATTGTTCACACTTGATATTGCTATATTTTGTATCAAAAGATTGCTGTAAATTCTGGCTCACTTGGACAAATACATTCTCCAGTGTTTTGCTCTGAGTTTAAGGGCAGATATCATAATCTACATTATGGCAATATATTTTTTATCACTATCAATGCTGTCTATTCCGGCTTCAATCTTCTTGGCTACTTTTTTTAATAGCTTCACTCATGTCATCGGTATCAACAGAAATTGCATGGAATAATTGTATTGCGCTTGATTTGAATGGTAAGAAAATCCTGGAGATGATAAATTAATAATATCCTATTAAATATTTCAGTTACCTTTGATTTTTAGCAATCTCCTGGAAAGCTCACATTCTCCTGCAATAAAAAAGTGACATAATTTCCCAACACATATAGAATAACAGAATCATAAGTGTGGTGGAAGAAGCAGGGAGAGAACCAAGTAGGTTGCCACCAGAGTGTCACAAAGCACTTACACAACCCTTTCACAGACCCTTAGAACAAGCAGCTACTGTTTAAAGCAGAACAGAAGGTTCACCAGAGTTTAGTGTGGTAGTTGTACTCAAGCATGACACTGAGAAACACATGCTATAACCAGCCATTGTATATAAAACCAGTCTGGGCATGCTCAATGAATGTCTGGTGACACAGGAAAGGAATGATGCAATGGAAAGTGGGAGATAAATGGAATAAGTAATTAGCTAGTGCAGAAAACAATAAAATAATAAGGCATGCTAATAATATAATAATAATGTGATGTGTTCAGTATTTCTAGTGGGAGTTTTCAGGGGTGTGGTTTATAGGTATTCTACCACAATAAGCAAAAACATAATCTACATGATACCTCACATTTGCAGCATGCAAGTCGGAGAAACCATCACATTGTTATGTGTAACCTCTCAGATTGAATATCCTTAGTGGCCTCACAAGCTTCAAAGATAGCTACTCTTAAGCTTTTTCCGAATGTATTAGCTACCCTCCTTGCAAGTATTATGCTGAATGCTATTGTTTGAATGCCTAGAAAAATCCATCACTATAATATGATGCAATCCACAGTAAAGACAGTGTCACAGAAAAAATAATTTAAGCTGTTCAGATCTTTTGTACTTTTACGCTTCTGATTAGACTTTTGTAGTTTCACTTTGTGTATTTTTATACAAAGCTTTCTGAATTTCTTTTTGTGAAAATACTTGTTGACATCATTATGAAGATTCAATAGAGTAAATTTTTTCGGTACTCTCTCGCCGCGGAAGCAAATTTTAATATCCGGGCGCTGTTTTTGTGTAACACGGGTAACGCCCCACGCCGAGTAGCAAAAACAAACAAACTGTAATTATAATGCATAAATTGTGATATATAAACATGATTACAGAAGAATATCCACATGTAGCTGGCTATAAACATCATTACTTTTTTATTTAAGCTGTTTGTTATTCAAGGATTGATTGAGAAATATAAATGATTATTTTAATTTACATTTACATTAGGAATATTTCAGGGATCATAAAGGTGCAGCTAGGGAACCAAAGGCACATCAACACTTTTACAATGGAAAAGAAGAATTGAATTTTGGTTGATGATGAAAAATCACAATTGTATATTGTTACAAGTGTTGAAATAGGAAATAAAAGCTGGAGCATGAGTAATTATAATAATTATAAACTAGTATGATGACATAAATTAACACAAGATACCATACACTCTCCTAAGGTGGTTGCATGCTAACTTAATAAAAAATTAATACAAAAAACAACAACTTGGTGTGAAGTACACATTTTTCAATTTCAGTGACAACGTCACATACCGAATTTGTAATAATAAGCAGTCTACAACCATTCAAATAATTTGGTGGCGCAAAGACCAGTTTAGTAGTAGCAAAAACACTTTAGATTAGATTTTATTAGTAGCTAATAATATGTCAAAAAAATGTTACAATGGTTGTTAATTTAAAAGATTTTACCCAAACAATGAATTTACTAAAGTTTGTCTGCTTTGTTTTTCCAGTTTTAATACTCATATTTTGCTTAACACTCTGTCATTATTTTGCTCACCAATACTTTTTACACGCATCCAAAATTCTTCAGTATCAATTAATATTTTTATAGCTTACATAGGATGAATAATGTCAGTGATAAATGTGTACAAGTCCAAGCTAATTGAACATATTAGTAATTATACCGACCTATTTTTTGCTAAATCACCACACCTTAAAAGTATAAATTTTTATTATAACAATTTTAACTTTACGAAAAAAAATTTAAGACTCAGTTATTCACAGAATACTTATAAAGTTTTGTTATATTATTATAAACTAAGAAAAATGCTGTAAGTTTCTTAATAAATGATTGTACTATAATCCATTCACACATATTGTTATTAGGAAATCCAGATCCTCCAACTGAATTGAGTGTATTTTTAAAAAGCTCTTCTTTGATGACTTCATGGGATTATAGAATCATTCCTACGGTATCTGTTAATTTCACTATTACTCTCACATTATTGAGTTCAAGTCAATTGAAAGACATCACTGAGTATGTGACAGATACTAACTCCTATAACTTCACACTGGAAGGAGTGAGGTCATGTGATCCCTTTACCATGTGTATCACAGCTACTAATATAGTAGGACAAAGTCCACTTTCATGTGTAAACAAGACTCTACCTTACATACCTTCTACATGATATTGTATATTCATTATTTAGAGTGGGGGACTCCTACTCATTAAATCTGACAATACAGGTATTTATATTCAATATAGCATGAGAGACGCTGATTTTTTTATCTGTAAATTTTTAGATGTCAGATTGTCCACCAGATGACAACTATTAGTTGTTTGCTTTGCTTCAAAGTCAAAATGCTACTCTGCCCACATTGTCATCAGAATTCATTTTATCTAACTCGGTGTCGACAGTTGTAATAACGGGATTAAGCATAAAATCAGTCTACAATTTAACTATTATATCTAACAACACTTTAGGAATAGCATTCTCTGAATCTCAGCAATTTGTGAGTTAATTAAAAGTTCGCTTGAACTCACATTTCATTATGAATAATTAATCTGTATTAGGTACAAATGACATTAAGGGAGTAAACATTTGCCGTACAATGAGGACTGGAATATATAACATATCATGTGACTATATCATAGGATGTAATTATAGTGGATGCTCCTATGAATTATCAACTAATAGTTATATCAATGGTTCTATAATAGGCAAGAATTATGAGGTAGTGAGCATTGGTGTAAAAACACAATAACCTCACTGTCTCTGATATCAATGGAGATGATGTGATTTCAATACAACAATTATATGTTCACTTTTTTTCCTCATGCTTACCAGTAAAAGGTCAGAACTACCAATACAATTAGTTGTGGTTACTATAA
>WLWD01003052.1_pt1 | contig 49473 bp, 46 predicted proteins | sample 6712731 | NCBI WGS metagenome assembly WLWD01 (sample SAMN12718690, study PRJNA576275) | sponge metagenome | isolation source: marine sponge | host: Mycale hentscheli | place: New Zealand: South Island, Marlborough, Capsize Point | collected 2014-11-01 | reverse complement strand
ACCTGGCGTGGTCCAGGGGGAATTCCCCTTCTTGATTGACCGCCTGGACATCCGCACCGCCAGCGATGAGCAGAGAGGCAATGGCACTGCGTCCCAGACCACTGGCCAGGTGGAGGGGTGTATTGCCAGAGAAGTCACTACAATCCAAGTTGCAGTTGGCCTGGAAGATTGCATACCATAATAATAATAATAATGATGATGATAATGATAATAATAATAATAATAATATAAAACACTTGTGGCACTTTGTGGAGGCCTACTTAAGATTACTAGTGAATATTTTTTGTTGTTTTTAACCAAAACGACTTAAAGGCATTGTAGTATTGTAGATCAAAATCAATCACTTGGAGAGACCTAACTTAATATCAAAATAAGTTATCAGTTCAAGGCTTTCTGCCCAACTAGTAAATTCCAGTTATTGGTCATGTCTAGGTACAGGCGTCAGTGATCAGACTCCATTACCTCATTCCTTCAAGACATAAAAAATTAAATAAACAAATAAAAAATCTTTTCACATTGACACCACAAGCTGGGGATAAATGCTAGTCTGACAAGCCATCCTATCTCCACCAGCTTTCACTTGAGTTTTTTTTTGTTTTTTTTAAACTGAAGCCCCACTTCCCCCTCCCCCCCCCCTTTACTGGAGCAATAGCTGAAGTTGAAATTTACAATTACAAAATCATGCATGTGACCAAACACTGATCAGTGTGAATTATAAACACTTCATATAGGCATGTGCATCAAAGTAATGTGGGATTTAAAAATGGGTGTGGCTAAGTACAGCAGTGTTCCCATCCCCAGTGGGGGTAAAAAAAAAAAAAAAATTCTATACGACACCCTGATATATTTTTTAAAGAATACAAATCAAGTAGCTGCAGTCTGAAATTTCACTACCATACAATTGCTAGGACACTTAGCACTTGTGAGCATATCTACTCACCTCAGTGATCAGATAGCCAGCCATAGGAAGGTCATTCTTCTCCACAGAATAATGGAGAGCTGTCTTGCCAGATTTGCTGTCTTGGACGTCCACATCAGCATGAGTCCCAACCAACAGCTTCAGGACTTCCGTGTGACCGTTGCTAGCCGCCAGGTGCAAAGGAGTCTCACCTGAACGCGACATCAGAAAAGAAAGAGATAAATGAAAAAAAAAAAAAAAAAAAAAAAAAAAAAAAAAAAAACAACAACAAAAAAAACAACAACAACAATCAAACAGCCTACACATGTTGGTACATATTTACAAGGTAAGTACACTTCAGCACTTTTCTTTGAATTGTAACAGTTGATCAATCTTTATGTGTGCGAATGTGTATGCATGCGCGTATGTGTGGTGTCGTGGTTCGTCTTGGCTCAGAGCTTGTAGATAATCACAATTTTAAGTCTATCTTGCTAGTCTAATTTTTCAGGCAATGCAATATTCCAGGCAAACATTATTACCAGCACATACTTCACAAACTTCATCAAATTAGAGATTTACTATTACCGAAATTTGGTACGAGCATATGCATACATTCCGTAACCATATCAACCCCAACAAACAACAAAAACATCATCAACATTAACAACAACAACAAAAACATCAACAACAACAACAACATCAACCAAAATATAGAAAACAACAAAAACATCAACAACAACAAAACACAACAACAACTAAATCTCCTAACCATTAGAGTTCCTGATATTGACTTCTGGAATGTGACATCCTTCAGCATTGATGTGATTGGTCCTGCCGAGTAGGGAAAACGCCCCCTTGAAGAATCCCATGCGGCAGGCCAGATGGAGGGGCGTGTTACCCTCTCTGTCACATACCAGAGGGTTGGCATTGGCTTTGAGGAGGTACTGAATGACCTTGCTCTGCTGAGTCAGCATTGCCAGATGCAAGGGAGACTAAATAAGGGAGCATAAAGTTAAAAAGTTGAGAATGAACGCATGTTTCTGTGACACCTAATATCCCAGGACACTAACAATCGCCTCTTAAACTTGGGGACCTGAGGGTGCCCATATCTCAGAAATGATCAATACTCAAGGAAACACCATATTTCTCTAACTACGAGGTTTCAGGCTTTTCTTTTGCAATTGTAAGCACCATTCTGTTCTGCTTGTATCCTGCTGTAGGCGTTTCCTAAACATCTGTACCTTCAACTAACGGTGTGCACTGCTGCAGTTGGTAATGGTCGTCAATTTAACAAAGTAGTGCAGCAAGAATGAACTAATTGAGCGGCTAACTTGCGCCCCAATAGAGAGGTGTGGCTGCAATAGAGCCATCAGGTTAAGATGGAACTAAGTGCGCAATTAATTAAGATCTTAAACATTATTTATTAAGTCTGAGTCAAGGAATAAAAACGCAAGGAATGCAGCACCCATTCTTACCTTTACAAAAGCTTCAACTTCCTGTACTTGCAAATTGAAAGCCCAACACTCAAATTTCCCCTTACCTGTTTGAGGTTGTTGAGGCAATCCACGACAGGTGTCTCCGTGGGCGGTAACTGTGGCAACACATCCAGAAGCTGCAGGACCACATCCTGGTGGTTGTGTATGATGGCCAGGTGGAGGGCTCTATTAAGAATAACATCCCATAAATGTTTGAGTTATCTGGTTTCATGTGTAGTTAGTTGATGTAAGGAATCATTAAAACTGCACTCACTAAAATGTACATCACATCAAACTCTGCACTCACGAATAACACACACACATACACACAAACATAAGCGTATACAAACATATGAACTTGTACATACATGCTCAAACACAAGTACCCACACACACACACGGCAACCCTCACACACACTTACACATATTCACACACACTCACGCATACACTCATACACACACACACACACTCACGTGTCTCCCTGCTGATTCTGCACGGCTGTCAGACTCCTCTGAGCTGCCAGTAGGTATCTGACGTCTCTAGTAGTGGCCCATGCCAGAAGAGCATTGAACATTCTCTCACATACGGCAAACGCTGCTTGCTGGCGATCTGCCACTGCCTGTTCAGCGGTCTGAACCTCGACCTCTGATCTGGTGGTATCTATCACAAAGAAACAAACACACAAGAGTTAAATTACTGAGCAAGGAAAAACAACAACAACAACAAAAAAACAAAAAAACAAACAAAAAAAAACAAACAAAAAAAACAAACAAAGCAACAATAACAACAAAAACCATGCCCCTCATGAAGAAACAACAATTACGTAAGTTCACAGGTAATAAAAGCTAAATTTAAAAAAAATTGACACCCAGCATATGTGACAGTCTATGGGAAAAGGGGGCACTTCACTTAAAAATTGAAATTGAGATATAGGCTCCAGAAGTAAGTCATAGGAAAAATTCTTTCTTTCTCCTATTTTTGTTTTTTGCAGAATTAGTCTTAGTGACCTTTACTCTAAGTCTGTGCCAAATTTCAAATGCCGAAACAACTTAAAAGACCCCAAGCGTGCCGTGGAAAGACAAGCTACTTTTTATTCTCTCTCGTTCTCGAAGTACAATAAACGGGGAATGGGCGGAGTTTCGAACAAGCAGCTAAAAAAAACGGCATAGCTTTGAGAATAGTGCATGCAATCTACAGCTTACCTCTGGTTGAAAGTTTACCACTACATGGAGTAGAGTAGCCAAGGATTCCGACAAGACAGGCTGTGAGACGTTCTGAAAGCTAAAAAGAACTGTACGCAAACTTGGTTAGTCGCCGTTAAAAAGCGGCTGTACGATTTAATTGAGTATGCGGATTACGCCGTTAAGTATACGGAAACATTAATTATACCGGAAGTGGAAATTCAATTTATGTTTTCTCGATTTCTAGTTCAATTGCTTTGCTGAATACAGCCCAGTTCAACTGCCAGTTTCTCTGCGCGTCGAAGGTTTTACCCTAGCACTAAGTTGAGATAAATTGTAGCTTTTTATTAGCATAAAAAACTCAATTTTTTTGGTTTAAGTGAAGTGCCCCCTTTTCCCATAGACTGTCACATATAGGACATCTTGCACCTTAGCCCTTCCTTTTCGTCATACAATATCCTATGCACTATAGTCAGTAAGGTATGTAAGAGATTGTTGTACGTCTGAACAGGACATAATACAGAGTCATCAGCAACTGTCATCTGTTGAAAACACATCATTCACAATCTTCTCCCACTAGCCAATTGATTCTGGCTCAAAATTAAGTGAACACTGCATTCTTCTAGTCCCACCGGACGCAAAAACCGGAACTTAATTCACGAACACTCATTAGAATGCATTTTCTATGGACTTCTCAGAGTTGACCACACCTTACCATGTGCAGAAACACTGATCCCAGACTCCAGCTGCTCTTGAAAGCCACTCTCCATATCTTCAACATCTAACATGGCACCTAAACACACACACACACACACACACCAAATGCCTTCAAAAAAATTTTTTTTTTAAAATCAACATCTAACATGGTACATGCATGAGCACACGCACACATATCAAAACAAATTTTAAAAATTAACACCCACTACATCTAGGGGATTCCCCTCCACCCAGCCCTTCCTTTCCATCATACTATTCTTGTGTACAAACAACCATTGGATTTTGCAACAATTTGAAAGATGAAGATTAAATTATTGTAATTCTGACCTTTGCCCTGACCATCTTGAGGAGGAGGCTGTGGTCGTCGAGCAAGCGGATTGGAGGATGAAGACCGATTGCCGTCAACTGAGATAGAACAATACACAACTAGTAACTCTAATATTAGAGAAGGTGTGGACTATCTAGGGATAGTCATTCAAATAAGACAAAATTATTGTCTACTAGTACTTGATCACAGCAATTTCTACCTACATATGCATAACCATACATGAAGTAAAAAGAGGACATACGTGTGCGTGTGTGTGTATTACAAACAGACCTGTCATGGCGAACAGGTATGAAATACAGATAGTTTTAGTAATACACAACCAAGAGGGGGAGGGGGCGGAGGCGGAATAGAAAGTCCACCCTCTTTTGGGAACATACGTTCTAATGAATGGTCACCGTATTCTGGATCCATTTTTTCTTGCTTGACTTCAGCATCACTTACCACGCCACTGCCTCTGCTCTGTTACATACAAACACACAAACACACTAATTAAAACAATAGTAATAACAAGTACCTAAAAAATAACTAAATAGAGATCGTTGTTTTCTAATCCCACCACATACACACACGCCTACACAAACATCACACACACACACACACACACACACCTACCTGTAACACATTGTCTCCATAGTTAGGGTGATTCATGTTATAGTGGGGGGCTTGAGGCTGCTGATCATATTGATCAATGCTGGGCTGCTGCTCAAACCCATGCAGATCAGGTCTGGAAACACAAACAATAATAATAACAACAACAATAATAATAATAATAATAATAACAATAGCCACCAGTGCTCTAACCACTGAGCTATGACAACCAGCCACAACTGAGATTTGTTTCACATTTTACCTTTGCTTTTTTAGACCCCTTTAATTGAGAAAGGTTAAATCTGGTTTTTATGAGTCAGCACTTGATAATGTTCAAATAATAGAAATAGATACAACATTCTAATTCCATAAATGTCTTCTTCAGTTATATGAATAAAAAAAAAATTGAACTCCAACAGACCTGAAGGAGACCCCAGGATTGAAGTCAGGAGGGTTTCTGAGTGACCCAAAAAATCCACTGCTATTGTCTTCCAAGAAGGCACTGCTACCACCCATCGCCTGACCACTGGACCCAGAAGCTTGCTGGAATGGAGTCTGGTCGTCCATGAACATACTGTGCGAAGAAAATCAAACCAAAAAATTATAATTAATTATCGTGAGTCAATCGTGATATTTCGTGAGCAGAAATTTATTTTTAAGAGCCGCAGGCGAGTGAAACTTCTCGCCCTGACACATGTAGTTAGTTAACTAAATATCTTAAACTGCTATACTCCCTCGTTCAAGTCCACTAGTACCCCTGCCACCTGGACGGTTGCCAGTGACTGATTTAAAGTTTATGTATGTGTGTAACAGTGTGAGATAACAACCATGAGATAGTATCGAGTTATCTCACAGGTCATGAGTCTAAAAGTAATATCGTGAAGATATCTACCATAGATTATATATATATATATATAATCTTTGTACAAATAATAAATAATAAGAATACTTGTCAATCCGCATACATTTCTGGAGCCATTATAACGTTTCCTCCCAATCTACAGATTAAGTATAGTGTGAAAACTTCACATAATGCTGAAAGGTCTAAATAGAAACCCAGCTTATGAAAACAGAAACTTAGTCAGGGCTAGGGCTGCCTAGAAGGGAAACATTTGCCTCTCCAAGAATCCTTCAGCATCAACCGTTAGACTATGTAACACAAACTCAGCACCTTGTGGCATGTCTTTACTGCAAACGTGTCTATACATAACAGAATGTGTGTGCAGGGGTTCTTTTAGGGGTTTCTCAACCTCCTTGAAGTCATTTCGCCCCCTTGAAACATTTTTTAACTTTCGTAAGCAAAAAGGAAAGTTAAAATGTGAATGATGAAGGTGATTGCAAATGATTAAATCAGAAGTCCTCTACCAATTAATTATGTATGAAAGTTGTGACCCCCTAAGATAGCGAAAGCTCAGTCTCGCCCACTCTTAGATTAATTCCTAAATGAACCCCTGGTCTGCATTCTACTCTCATTGCCCCTCCACCCCCTAATCTAAGAAAGTTGATTTAGTCCCTCCTATACTTGTTTCCTATACACAGCCTTGCCAGCCTATCTAAGCGTACTTTGGACTTCAAGTTACCAGGTTCACGTTTCTTTCATTCTAACATCACTAGCAAGTGGACTGGAGTTCCGCACTGTGGCTCCACCTTACCCATTGTTGTTGAAGTTTCCTCCAGCGACGTTATTTCCTCCGGAATACCCACTCCCATTTCCTCCTCCCCCGTTGCCGCCTTCTCTGAAGTAATTTCCGATGGATACATCCGAAACTAAAGGACAAATATTTCGAAATAATAATAATAATAACAAAATAATGATGAGCAAATACAACAACAAAAGCAACAATTACTACTACCAATAATACTAAACAGCAACTTTTCTCATTCTAACAGCTATTATTATTATGTTAATTAAAACTTAACCTGGTATTTCATCTAGTTATTGGCTGTTAGAACGAGAAAATTTGCTATTATTATAATTAATTCAGCCAAGAATGACTGAATAATAACAACAACAATAATAATAACAATAACAACAATAATAAACTTTACACACACACCACGACATAATAAAACAGTTACTAACACTCGAGTGTGTAACACAGTCAGTCAGATGTCTTACTTGAAACTACTGCACACGTCTTATTCGCACAAAAACATACTGCACACGTGCACACACACACACACGAACTGTACCGATAATGACCATTTCTTGAAACAAGCCAACCAACAACAAAAACAAGTGTCACTTGTTGTAAAACAAATTAACACCTGTACAATAAGAACCTAAAGTTTATTTATAAACCTATCATAACTACAAGGCAGCTGTCTCAAATATTTTCACACATTAGTAACATCTAAAGAATTGAAACTATTCCCAGTCTGCACAAACATGAGGCAATTTTCACTTTAGCCCCCACAATAAACAAGAAAATATCATCAGCTCAGGGGCAACCCGATCACTTAAAATCAATAACTCGACCATTTCTTGTCCTAGGTTTCTACTACTGCTACAGGATATATGTACCTATAGTGAATAGGAAGTTTAGTGGTAGCAAAATTTAACGACTTCCATAATATATAAATACATGAAAATAACTGCCGTTCTAAAAATAGCAACAGTTCACCGCTTACGCTTGCTGAAGAAGTTTCCTGCCCCTCCTCCTCCACCGCCTCCAAATCCAGCCCCGCCTCCATCGCCAAAGAACTGGCCAAAATGTTGCATCTTTTTCTTTCTCTTGGCACCAATCCTCTCCTCATCTGAAACATAAAGGACAATGTGAAGCACCCAACCAAGTATACCTGGTCAATGTCCAATTGGTATTACTCCAATCTCACATACATGTACACCACACTAATTCCAAACATCACACTATAATTACACTACTACTACTACTACTACTACTACTACTACTAGTGATGTGCTTCAGCACAAATAGTGGGAGAGCCATTGTGTGTAGTAATAAAAAAAAAAAAAGTTTCAAATATATTTATTTTTTCTTCCTTTCCCCCGAGAAGTGATACAGTAGCTTGTGTAGTATAAACAAGCCATTCATTCTGACTAAAACAAAATACAGAAGAGCTATTGATATGACGTATGGTAAACGGCTTTCATCACCATAGTAACCATTCGCCCCAACTTTTGACTTGGAAAAACAAACAAACATTTATCGCACAGTTCTGAGCTTACCCCTAACAATTTGTACTGCTGTAGTAACTGGAGGGAAGCCAAAAAGGCTTAAAAAATAAAAAAATAAAAAATAAAAAATAAAAAAATATAATATAATTTTTTTTTTTTTTTAAATATCAAATCAGCCACTATAAGCATTTGTTAGTTATTTTTTGAGCTATTAGTACCCATCCGTAACACACAACCCTTTCACTTACATACTCGTTCACTGGAAGTATCAACACAAGACTTCACTGTAGTCTCTTTATGACTTGACTAAGGGAAGATGATTTTCAAGTAAGAACAAGACAGTTGTGTGGGGTGCATAGCTATGACCTACCAGCTACTCAACTCTCAACTTGGAAGTTTGTGAGACCACCTAATGCAAGGGGGAAACTATTAAATTTACTTCAATGATACAGGATCGATAATCCAAAGGATTCTGCTTAGTAAAATATGAGACAAGGTTGACACTCGAGCGAACACAAATACGCGAGGGTCAAAGTACAAAATGACATACGTACGTCTAACATACATACGCAAGCAAATTAAAAATATCCCCAATTTTCAATTGTGTTAGCCCTGATAGTGTGTGGCTTGCTTCACCCGCTTGCCAATTATTACTACAGTTATTATTACCACTACTAATAAAGCAACACATACCACGAGGTCTAAGTCAACAGATAATAACATTTCTGTTTCAACCGTTATTTCCCAGACGCCCCAACATATACCGCACAGTGACATCACCAACTAGCAACACTGGCCCACACTCTGCTGATAGTATATATATATATATATATGGCCCACACTCTGCTGACAGTATATATATATATATATGGCCCACACTCTGCTGACAGTATATATATATATATGGCCCACACTCTGCTGACAGTATATATCTATTTGCATTGGCTGTTGTTGCTGTTTATGTTGTTTTACACCGTATGTATGAGTAAAAACATGGTAAATTCTGAAACAAAAATTACACCCACTTTAAAAAAAAAATAATTATGAAACAAAAAATATTAGCTTACCAAATTCCTGCGGCAAATACAGGAATGGTTTGGATTCACTAAGTTCACTATCAGAGGGTCTGCGCAGGGCAATCTGGACCTGAACGGGCCTCTCCACCGCCAGGTTGTAGAAGGGCGGGGTTTGGAACACGATGGCGTACTGATGATGCACATCGTTGGGGCCAAATCGACCTTTGGCACTCCACGGCTGAACAGACGTCTGCAGGCTAGCTTCACTTTTCTCTTCATAGAAAATGATCTCAATATCGTCTAAGGAAACAAATTGGGATAATATACCATCCCATAATCTCTCCATTAATAACAACAAAATGAATACCATTAAACAGACAATGTACAGTGCATGTCTACAAAGTGAAAAGTCCAGGCTTTTGGGCCTATACATGTAGAATACACATAAGGTGCCAACAGAATCATCCCCTGTATTTAGAACAAATTTCCAATTAAAATAAAACTATATTGTGCCTTGTTGACTTGCAGTCAAAGTTCTCTTTAAGTAATATCCTTAAACATGTAAATTTATACGTATAGTATGTACGTTTATATTATATATATAATTATTTAATTGAAAAGTGCTAAGCAATTCTGTGGTGCATGTTATATTCCACGACTTAAAGATGCTGAATCATAATTCATAGCTACAAATGACTTTTACATACGTAAGCCCAAAAGAAAGATATCATAGAGTTAGGCAGACTCCATCAGGTCATGTGACTTACTCTTCTGAACCTTGTCACAGAGTAGGAACACATCATCTCCGCCTTTCACGCTGCCATTGGCTCTGTCAAGTCTGCAGATCTTCAGGTTACCAGCAGACGGTGCCTCTGCAACAAACAAAAAAAACAACAAATAACATCAACGTAACACCTACCATCACACACACCTAGTCTCGGAATTAAGGGGAAAACCCCCAATGATGTAATGTCTCAAAGTGACAAGGGGATGCCCACAAATATAATTATTGATTAGCTTAATGCAAGTGGCAAGCATTGTGGGACTGGAAATCAAGTAATTAGTTTATAATTAGGGTCTAATTGCATCTCTAGCTAGACTCCAAATTACCGGCATCTATTGACAATTAGTTTGTTTGACACCTAGCTTGCATTAAAAATCAGCAAATTTAAATGCTTACAAAGCATTGACCCATAATACAAACAAAATAACCCAACAGAGGGGAGAACCCTGGGGGTTTTTTTTGTCACTAATGAATAAAAGCAAATCACATTCCCGGCCTTTTCCCTTCCCAACTAAACAAAGCATCTCTATGCTGTGATTGTTCCCTCTTACTCGAGTCGTAGACTTTGTGAGAGAAGACCGGATCTACCGGGATGGTGAAGCGACCGTGCTCGTCCATGAGGAAAGCCTGGAAGCACAGCCTCACCACAGACAGATTCATGTGCTTGGCTTGCTCCTTGGCTTGTGTTCGAACCTGATCTATTTCATCTACACAGACAAAGACAATTCACAATTTCTTTCTCAGCTTTCTCTTGTTCATTAGATGTATTCCTTCTTTCACAGGCTTTATCTTACAACAAATACAGAATTAGACTTCTCTTTAATTAATTCATAAATTCTATTTTATTCTTAAGATAAAAAGCTTGTGAAAAAAGAGATTGACATATCCTCGCATGAAAAGACGGGCAGGTAGATAAATGGAGGGGTAGGTGGGCGGGTTCTTTGATACACTGGACGAGAAGGATAAACGATCAAACGAAAGATAAACGGAAAGACAACAATGACAAGCACGCTCAGCTCAGCACAATTCTATGCATATTTTGTAAAATGTCTAATCAGTCAGTACTGCAAAACAGTGCCTTACGTTGCGAAAAGTTTCTTTCTACATCATCCTCGAGATTCTCCAACATGGCGTTGTCTTGGATACGAAGGCCTTGCAAAATACGCCGAGTCAGCACTTCTGGCACTCTTTTCTTTGTAACGTGCAATATGCCCATATTAGGAAATCTAATAATCAAGAATTAACAAATCATTCATTAGATTGTATGAGAAACCCTTTACCAACCACACTTACTGTGCATACATCTCTGTCTCGGTCCCCATCTCTACAATGCAGCGACCGTCATGAGTATTTTTACCCACAATGGAGTGGGCGTGAGGATGGGCGGGGTCAGTGTCGGTTACCAAGGAAACCATCACTCGAGCACGTCCACGATATCCCACCAACTATACCAATACAAAGTAGTCTTGAGCGTCAGACATAACTTTATCCCTGCCTACATGCACCCCTTACCCACTTTCTATCCTACTTGATATCCTTACAGCAAGGAATAAAATGAACATGCAAGTCCCCTAGCAATTAACCTAACTTAAAAATATCTGGCACCACTGCCATACAAAGGCTAAAGAGAAGTTGTCAAGCAAGGAAACCACAACATCAAAATAAACACAGCAAAAAACAACATCAATGGTAATAAATAATATATTACTAGATCATTACAGGTAAACAACAGCTGTTCGTCTACTTACCTTGACGGTGGGGTAAGTCTTCTGCCTGCGATTCTTCTCGGAATTCTCCCCCGGCAACCCGCCATGACTCTGCCCCTCACAATCATAGCGGAAACGAAAGCCTCGCTAAAAAAAAATCACAAAATATGAGCAACGGTGAATACACATGTAATCTCATCCCATTTCCTACCACCTATGTAAACTTATGTTTGGTGCACACTCCCCATGTGCACGTGCTTCTACTCGAAAATTAAAATAAAAGTAAGGAGGGGGGAATGGTGGAGGGGGGAATGGTGGAGGGGGGAATGGTGGAGGGGGGAATGGTGGAGGGGGAATGGTGGAGGGTGTAATGGTGGGGTTTGAATGTTGCGGTGGCAATTGTGGGTCGTGGGTCCTTGGTGGATGTTTGGCCGTGGTGGCGGGGGAATGGTGGCGTGGAACCCGGTTGACTGAGGTCCTGGTGTCGGGGCGGCATGTTGGCGGGTTGGCCTTTTTAGGCCTTGGTCCCTTTTTTACTGGGGGTGCCTTTTGGCGTGTGCCGCCTGGTGGCGGCGGTCTGGTGTCTGGGGGCCTTGTTGTATGGGGCCTGGTGCGTTGGCCACTTGTTTGCGGTGCCGCCCTGTGGCGGCGTTCTGTCTATGGGCCTGGTGGGGGGGGCCTTGTGGCGTGGCGGCCTGGTTTGGCGGTGGGGTATGGTGGAGGAGGTATGGTTGAGGGGGGAATGGTGTGAACCACACCTAGAAAGATAGAGGTGAAACCTTAAGCTACTACACAACTGATAAAGACATAAAGTTATCCGTGTGCTTAATGTACAGGTATAGGCTTTCAATCCAACTTCGTGTTGTTATAAAACAATAACAACATTACTTGGCCTCACACTCTGTTCGTTCAATCTCTGCCATCCCGTGCATAAACATACCAAATGATATCTCAAACACTTTCAGCGGCATCTTATTTAAGACGCTCATTTCACACCATTTGTAAGTTTTCAAAACAAAGGGACCCAAGCTTTAACAACATCGTAGTCCCCTTGAAGATAGAAGTTTCACAAAGAAGCGTGCGAACCCACGTCTCTGTATGGCCACTTCCAACCTCTCACAGCCTGCCGAAGCAACACAAGCTAACAAACCAGTTTATCTTTCGGTTTTCCAATCAATGCACACCATCTGTAGACGTAAGTCTGGCCGTCTAGATGAAGACTACAAGTGAAAGTGAAAACACTCCTTCGTGTGTTTGTGCATCTCAATAACACCTTATTAAACACCAAATTACACTCCGGCTTTATCGAGTTGCCAAGAAGAAAACAAGAAACCAGAGCAAGTCGAGACCCTACCTGGGTGCATTGACCTGTTATGTTAGGTGATTCTTGGTCTCCCTATAGAAGAACACACAATTCAAGCCTTACTCAATGGCAGTCAAGTCATTGACTTACTAGACCACCCAAAGAGCCAAGCTTATGAAGAGCAGAATAGACAGAATATAACAAATGTACTGTTAAAACAGTTAGACCTAATAGCACAAAGACAGACTTGACAATTCAGTAGCAAGGGATTAGCTTTACAAGATTTGCTAGCTTCACCAGTGGATCACTGCTCTCTCCATGTTACCAGTCATCACTCTTACAGTAGAATGTCAGTTATTTGAACACGTTGGGCCTGAGAGGTATTTGGATAACAGAAACGTTCAGATAATCCAGCACAGTATTATAAAAACACAAATGAATGGGAGTGGTCAACTAATTCTTCATGTCTGCACGGTGTTCAGTTAACTGAAGTGTTCGGATAACTGACATCCTACTATATTTTCAAATCAAGTCACCTTATTGTTGCTATTTACCACCTTTGTCTTTCAAATTGTATATATATATATATATATAGCAGGTCTTGGCAGCCATGCAAAAAAAAAACTTTTTTAAGGAGACATGCATACAGCACAACAGTACATGACAGGCTTTAAATTGACATGAAATGGTTGGAGGAGGGGCTTTGGGTTTGGCTACTTACTCACAAAAGTGGGCAGAGACACCAAAACAATAATTATGGCCCCAACTAGAAAACGGTCATTACGTCCAATTACCCCAACCCCCAACCAAGGCATTCACCTCCAGTAAAAGGACAGAATTACCAAACAAAATATCTGCCTATGCATAATGGTCAAGTCCACTTGAAGACGATTCATAAACAGAAAGAAAGAGTTCTAGCAAAGGCTACATGGAACAGGATGATAGCATCAACACATATGCAGAACTGTTCAACAACAACAACAACAACAACAACAACAACAACAACAACAAAAAAAAAACAAAAAGTTGGAATTACATTCAGTCTATGCTACATAAAAGAAACAACACAAGCAATGACTGACCCAGCTACGTCAGATGACAAGAATCTGAACTCTACGCTGTAACCTAGCACCCACTTCCTGGTATATAGAAGCCATGGCAAATCAGCTCACAATCATGAACTAAGTAAGTTCATAACACAGTAGCCCACAAATACTCTCTAGTCTGTAGTGCTAACTCCATGCACGATAACAGACACTCTCTCTTCACCAGCTACAATAACACAGTACGAAACTTCTCATGTGCTTGTGAGTAGGACTCCTGAGATATGCAGTTGACGGTAACTATGGCAAATGCATACCTCATTTATGGGATATAATCGGAATATATACTAGTTAAAAACCCAACCCCCAATCCATACTATCTGTTCTACAATAGACTGCCGTTCCAAAGCTTCAATTACAAAATTTACTGTAAAATACTGGGAATGTTATACACTTTGCCAATTCAGTATACTTTTAAAAATTGATTGTCACCACTCCACACAAATGGATGTTCCTCTTACTCACCCTCCCCCCATCCCACCCCTTACACGAGGTAAAAAAAAAAAAAAAAAAACCAAAAAAAAAAAAAACCAGCCATGCTTTGTTTAATGACAATGACAAAGATGACACTGATTGGGTTGTAACTACTAATACGCTGGCTGCCAAATTTCCGAGGACCACAAAATGTACAATATGGAATGAATGATATCATCAATACCATACAGACTGACTGTGTGGTGTTTAGCTTTACAACCATTGCAAGAATAATAGTGTGTCTCTTTCTATGACCAACCTTCCAAAAATGGCATAGCTTCATCACAAGAGTAGCTAATGTTTTAGACCAATCTACTGACACATTACACTACACTAACCCCCCCCCCCCCCTCCCACTTCCTTAAAACTGTGACTTACTGATTTTGGTTGTTCCACTATCTCTAGCCTAGGGGTACTCACGGCCATTCCACCACCTGTAAACAATAATAACAACAACAACATCATCATAACCTTCATTATCCACAATAACAACAAAGACTAACACCTCACATCCTCAAAGACAAATTTCAAAAAGGAAAAGGGAAGGAAATTGCAACCTGTTATGTATAATACAAATTTGATGGCATTAACAAAAGGAAATGATTAATCAAACACCGAGGAGTTGAGTACCACACACACACACACACACACACACACACACACAACGTAACACAGACACACTAAATTCGCAACTTTACTTATCTACTGTGCTACCACACTGATCTAAGAGTTGCTGACTATAACAAAATTCATTAGAGCCAACATTAACAAAGACAAGATATTAGTTGGGGAGGGAGAGGAATTGCTGAGATAACTCTGTATATAATATATATATATATATATATATGCATATATTCCACCCTAGATATCTTCACAATGATATTTTTAGGTACATGATCCGTGAGATATTTTACCACTTGTTATTTCACCTGCACTGCACAAGCTCATTACCTTTGTAGTTATAGCAACCTGGCCAAACTTTACAATTTTCTTGGGTTTTTACAGCTACCTTCCTCCAGTGTATCCTGCTCAACAGGGTCAGAGCAGCTGCTAAAATATCACTACAGTAGTGAAGATATCTAGTGTGGAATAAACCACTTATTACACTTGTCAGAGTGTTCTCTCAGGCTTTATTTTCACTGCCTCTGGCTCTTGAAAATAAATTAGCCTGCTTGTGAAATACCTCTCCATATCACACTCTGACTCATGTAATATTATATATAACACTGCATTGATGGATTATTTTCCCTAAAGACAAATTCATAATTTCATATTTGCTAATTTTGGTGACTGGATCCTTGCAGTGCCAAACCGCCCTCACCACCACTCTAATTCAGTTCAGACAAACAAACCAGTTCAGAGGATAACAATAGCAAAGGTAAATCCCCAGAACACACTTCATGAAATAAAGAGCCAGCAACAACCACACCATTGTGCCTGGAAGTCATGACTATGTTTACCAAGAAGCTGGGCCCAGGCTTTTATTCATTTATCTAATTAACCAGGCTACTACTTAACAGAGCTATGAATATCATTCATCCCATAGTTTCTGGGGAAACATAGGAATTCCCTCCAGCACTCCCAGGCTAGAATACACTGGGGAGACTAGAGGGGATAATAGCAGGAGAGGATTACATCAATACTGCCACTTGGATAATAATTAAATCAAACAACAAGAGAATAAGAGCTAGGTTAGCAACAAAAGTGGGAAGAAACAACAACAACAACAACAAAAAAAAAAAAAAAAAAAAAAAAAAAAAAAAAAAAAAAAAAAAAAAAAAAAAAAAAAAAAAAAAAAAACCTGCCTTCACAGTGAACATTCGAGGACATTCTATGGATACATTGTTACGGGCATGCCCAATGACCATCTCATATCCTTCCATTCTTCCACGGCTATTCATGATGATACCTCACAAAAGACAACACATATCAGTTTCTCATACTTCTGGCCGCATAGTGAAACAGAAAAAATTTCCCCTCCTCCTTAAATGACAAACACAGCCACAATCGAGTAAAACATAAGAATTACAAGTGACTCCTAGATCAATCCAGCAAGATACTCTAACGACAGATGTTCAAACAAGTTATAATCGACTTCAAACAACAAAATATATATACTTATATATTTAAATTTCTATGTAAACCTAAATTATATATACAAATAAAGTGCTTATATTAAAACCTGAATATAAAACTAAAAAGTGGCCCACTGTCAAAAATAAACCACACCAGCTTATCAATAACAGTAGCAGAACACATCATAAGCATAGAATCCCCTAGGGACACATCATCATTGACTTAACCCTGGCAATCCATAACTAACGGGAACATTAAAGATGGAGGGAAAACCCAACGATTGTTCCTAAAAGGCTAGTGATCATTACTTAAGCTGCTGTTGATAACCCTAGCTTGACAACTTTAGCTTATAACCCTAGCTTGACAACCTTAGCTTATAACCTAGCTGATAACCCTAGCTGATAACCCTAGCTGATAACCCTACCTTAGCTTGACAACCTTAGCTTATAACCCTAGCTTGATAACCTTAGCTTGATAACCCTATATAGTTTAACAACTCCAGCTTAACAACTCCTAGCTTCATAAAACTAGCTTCTAGTCAAATAATAACACTGGAAAAGCCTCCAAACACCCACAATCCTTACACTTGTCAACCAGGGCAAGGGGGGAGGGGGCTATCAATAAGTATTCCTCCTCCCAGGGGGTTATCAATAAGTATTCCTCCTCCCAGGGGGGCTATCAATAAGTATTCCTCCTCCCATCCCTCTCCTCCCACTCCCCTCCACACAAAAATTACTTGAAGAGGTCACACACTGCAGACTGCTACCTCCCAAGGCCTCAAGAATACAGCTCCTCTCCACAGGAACAAATTACTAATGCTTTAAGTCAATTACATAACATTTCAAATGAAAAATTATCCTTTCCACTGAAACTGGAGTTCGTACCAAGGAATTAGGACCAGGTTCCATATAAGGAGACCCCAGAACAGGCGGTATTTTGATGGGAATTCCCTCATGTAAAACTTCCAAGTCCACTACATTCCAGCCGACTAATGAGGGAGACTGCAAGATGGGAGAAGAACTAGTCACTAAGAAACTCTTAACCTGTCCCCCAAAACTGACATTTAAATCCTACAAAATGAGCAATATGTCTGCCATGGACAGGAATTAGAAATGGGCTATCAGAAATGTGAACTAATTATATTCACCAAGGCTTAAGAAAAACATTATATACACACAGCTATAAAAACCTCTCCCTCCCTCCCAAACCTCTCTATCCAACACCACCAGATTCTCAACTGTCCAGGGCATGTGGCCAGTGGAAGCTGAAAGTTTCGCATCAGGCCTCACCACCCTGCTACAATCATACCAACACACCACAGGCTCGAACTTGTTTTCAGTCCCATCTCAAACATCAAACTTCTCCCGATACAAGGTAAAGTAAACACTAGCAATAATTATTGAAAAATGAAGTGGACATATAGAAAAAAAAATCCATCATTTCAAAAAGAAAAGAGAAAGAAAAAAAAAGCTAGACAATAATAATTAGGTTGAGTAAATAATAGGGTTGTTGATTGGCTGTGGTGGACCATTGTCAAGTCCTACTATGTACAACAACTTCAGTATTTGCATTAAGAAAAGCTATTTATCTACTCTACAGCTGCAACCATGTGTACAGCAATTGATTGGGATTACCTGTAATCTATTTCTGCTTTCTACTTAACACTAAACCACGCAGACGGTAATAACTACAATAGACTTGCTATTGAGGCTTCAAACATCTTTCACAGTTACAACTAGTTCAAACTCTGCCTGACGCAACCTGAACTATTTCAAACACTCACAAATAAAATGTATTGGAGGTCTGGTCCACTATGATGTCTATACTGCCATTCCTGATACCACATTTACTTCACAACAATTTTTAAAGCGATAACCACAGTTTACTATTGGAATAAAGTAGAGCATTGAATAACGGAAATTCTCAAACCGCTGGAAAAAATACTGCTGATTTGTAAAGAGGGTGTGGCCAACCACTATTTCAAGTTCCACAATACTACTATTGAATTCGGAGAGTCCGAATTATTACAATAACCTTGTACATGGCCTAACTCACTATCTACACACACAACAAACTTCAAATGCTACAAATACTGGGCATGCCTTGCACATGGTTTTAAACACTCATTGTGTCCGAACACACGCACACACACACTGAATCAGTGCACCCACCAGCCATTACCACGCATAATGCATGTACCAATGAATACAACACATCCACATCTATCGTGAATCAAAGCTGAGTAATTCCATTTAAAACAACCTTGTTCCAAGGGATAGACAGTGAATGGAAAAGAAAAGAAAGAAAGAAATGTACAGAGTCCCATCTTTTATTGCAGTGTTATTGAAGTGCACCTCTGCAACCAACAATAATAAATACTCAAGTCCTCATTCTCACTGGCACCCTGGCAACAGGTGCCAATTGCTGCTTACCAATCAATACCCCCAGCCAATTCCTAACCATTAATCCAAAACTCTGAATAAGATATACACAAATAATTCACAGCTACTGAAAATGGACTGTGAAGATTTATTACTTCCTTTCTGGCATCTCAGACCCCACCCATATCCTCTCAATTCATTTTGGCATGCACCACCACAGTCATTTATTTTTGCAGCACCAATTTTTCACATTTTCCCACAGGTTTCGGCACTCACCATTAAGGTGCATGAGATCTGGCTGTAGCCCATGAGGTTGGGTCATCATTTTGGACTCCTAACCACAATGTGTTTCCTCTTGTATTAAAAGTAACTTGCTATAAGTTCAAAGCTTCCCTGGAAGCTTTCCGGCCACAATGAAGCTGCTCTTTGCTAGGGAGGCTCCAATATGGCAATTTGGAAGGTAGAAAATCACCCAAAAGCTTGATACGCTTTCTGTTACTCAATTTTATACCAACTCGGCGGTACCCCCAACTACCGAATAGCCGGTCACTATTATTTCGGCACGGTAATACCGACTAAAGCAAACTAGGCACTAAAAAAACTAAATTACTCGACTCACTAACCTGAGTTTTTTTGTAGAATGAATTCCCCGCTTATACAAAATCAGTTTTTATGAATGTCCTTGGACTCCTGTTTCTTCTTGGGAAAAACCCCGAAACAGCGAGATCCGGTCGACCCCGCTGAAACACGTGCTACTGGCCAATCAAAACGACAGCACCGTTGTGTTTTCGAGCAACAACCGCGGCATCAGTGCCCGGGGGGATTCTTTCATTTACAGTGACAACATGACGTCAATATTAAGTCACCCTGCTCTCCCCGCGCGCGCAGCGGTATCCATCTGCGCACAGATTTTGCGCACGCATAACCCATCGACGAAATGTTGGGGGAGGGGCTAACGGTGAGTGAGCTCGCTGTCTACCTGTGACTGAAGCGTAGCAACGGATTCTCCGTTTTCTCACCTGGAGCTGCGAAAAAACGAAGAGTTCGCCTTACGCAGCGTGAACTGCGTCTTCGGACTGCAATTTTTGTCTTTTCTGCAGTTCTGCAATGACCAATCTTCCTGAGGCCCAGAAGGGCTTGCTTCTCAGGTCTCCCTTAACCTACGGATTTATTCCCCCATCCTCCTTCACGCAGCCCAAGCCAATATACACCAAGGTAACAAGTTGTGGCTGCATAAAGCTTAATAAATGGCTTTTGCTTGTTGCAGGATGGATCCAAAATTCATGTCCTTGGGCAGAGAGATCAAGATGTCTTGGCGAAAAACAAAATGGAAACATTAGCATTCTACACTAGGAATAATCCACACCCTTGTAAGTCAATTTAGACCACTGTGATATGCCATACGTAAAATCTAGGGGGAAAATGAATTCATTTGTATGTTAAGCTTTTTCAAATATTGAATTTTTTTTTTTAATAATCGCCATAGCTTGTAAATCATGACCAAGTATGTCTGCTTTGCAATAGACTGAATGAAATTTGTCAGTGGTTTTAGTTGCGATCCAGCGCTGCAAATTTTCTGAATACACTCGAACCTCTCTTATCCTGACAGTGTGGGACCAAGGGGTGTCCATAACTAAGAAATGTCCGTAACTCAGAAATACGCATTCAAATATCATTCGCTGTAGCTTAAGAACTGTCCAGAGTCTAACCTCACTAACTTTCCTTTCTTAATTTCCACTATCATTATCTCAAGCTTTCTTGCTAGAGTTAAAATGCTATGCTTGCGTTTAAAGCAGGGGTACAGACATTGCGCATGCCAAGTGGCGCCATCGGTCGACGCCCTGTTCTTAACACACGGTAATCAAGCCTGCGGAGTAGTTTTAGCCGTCCTTAGACGTTGCTTAAGTGCACTTTCTTCCATCCCCTCTAGTCGTTAAGTTCTAGAAGAACTAGTGGGCCCACTGAACTAGCTAGCAGCGATGCCGCCTGTCAACAAGTTCTATGAAGAACAAGCAGTAGATACACTAACTGCCTCTTGATTTCCATGTTCTATCTCTTCAACACCGCAATCAAATTCTCAAAGTAACACGTGAAAAATTTTACCAATTTTATTCATTGATTTTTTGTATTGGTGGTCAGTCACTGGTGTCCAGTAGACAGAGGTGTCCATAACTTAGAAGAACGGATAAGAGAGGTTCGAGTGTACTCTATTAGGAGCTTACCTTTTCTTTTATGTCAAATTCTTTTTTCCAGCTTCTATATGTTTATTAAATGCATTTCTTGTCTTGTTTTTCATTAAACAAAAATATTTGGAACGATATTGCAATATAGAAAGAAAAGATTGACAATGCTGGCTAATCTTTTCTCCCAGACATACTCACAGCAGAAAGGATGTAAAAACCCTCATAGCTGATGACCACAAATACCTGTTGTAAACTTGTATTGAATTATTTTACATTATTGCTGTTTTCTTACTATTACTATTGTTGTTGTTATTATTAGTGTCATTATTATTTTTATTTATTTATTTGTTATTTATTTATTTATTTGTTTATTATTATTATTATTATTATTATTATTATTATTATTATTATTATTATTATTATTATTATTATTATTGGGCTAGAAATGAATTGAATTATTTTATAGTTCTACAGTGCCTATTAGTGAAAACCAAGTGATGTTTGATACATTAAATATATAGTCTGGATCTTTGGCCAGCTTTACACACAATTCATTACATTGGTAGTATGGTACACACAGTGTCACTTTATAGATCAAACTCCTTTACCATACAACAATGTGTAATGCTAAAGTTGACACTGGATCCTGTAGCTGGGTGGCTTGGTGTAACAGGTCAGTTATATTTCATAAGCTATTTTTTTCCGTAGTTCGAGTGCGTCACATGAAAGGATTACTGGACATTCCGATTTGTAGCGTTGAGGATCAAGTGGAGGCGAGGTACCTCCTGTCTCCGCCCACTGGGCAGGAATTTGGTCTACCATTCCGTCCAAAAGGGAGCACAAGATACTCCGCCAATGTCAACAAAGAGTTTCCTGCAGTGGGAGTTGGTAAGGATGTGGTGAGATACTCCCCACATTTAAAACAATATTTAACTGTTGAACTTATGTTTGTATGTGTGTATGTGTGTATACAAAGAATCTCCTTAATAAATACTGCTACCTTACAAATCCAACTGCATTATTTATGTGTGTGTGTGTGTGTGTGTATGCAAACACTAGATAGCTGTATTCCCATGTTAACTCATACTCATAAGGCACAGTCACCAAACTTCATTATCTGCTTTACATGATGTAGTACGAAGACCGTTTTCATAAGAGCATCATTTCCAAGTGTGCACAAACATTAAAACATTCTAAAGTTATTAAAAAAAAATTTTTTCCCTAATTAAATTTTTTCATGGTATGATAATTTTTTTTTTAATCCAGTCATTGCTATATAACAACTGTCATAATTATTGTTAAATTGAGACATGTGGAGTTAAGTGCTCGTCATGCAGTGCATGTGACTGTTCACATGTTACGTCAATACAGTACCCGTCACAACCGCCTGGAGAGATGAGCTGGAGAACAAAACTAAGAATGCCCTCCAGAAGGCCATGGGGCAGTCTCTGCCTTCCAGGAGAGCCATGGACAGTCAGAGCAGCAGGAGGAAGAAGAGTTCTTTTGATGACCTTCACGACGATAAAGTGAGTTTTTACATGACATATTAGCTGTTGTTACTATTATTATTATTATTATTATTATTATTATTATTATTATTATTATTATTATTATTATCATCATCATCATCGTTACTGCTACTACTACTAGTATAATATTTCCAATTCAGAAATTGCAACATTTTTTTTCCTTCAAATAATACTCAATGTTTAGTTATAACTACAATATCATATTTGTGAAACAAAGTGTTGGCTAATTGCTGTGATTATTATTATTGTCATTGTTTAAGAAGACTTGGTATAAAGTACCAGCAAATACAAACATTCTCTCTCTCTGTCTGTCCTACAGCTTTTGGATTGGCTGTGTAGAATTCTCCAGACGGACTCCATTCCTGCGTGCCAGGCGTGGCTAGCCAGCGCCTCTGACAGTGGTGAGTGAGTGATCTTTGTGAGCTTAAACATAAACAACTCGTTAATAAGAAAATAGACCCACAAACTTAATTTTCTTCAATTGGAATTTGCTAACCGATCTTCTATTGTTTTGATGCATGGGTACAGGCTTAAATCTATTGTTGTTGTTGTCGTTGTTGTTACTTATATTTTGAGACCCCAATCAGAATTCAATGTTGATCAGTGTTGCTAGTTCTTTTATCAGATTTTTCACTGAGTATGCATTTGTATGGTTGGGCTGGAACATGTATTATTCCATGCTATATAGCACAAGATATCAGCCATTGCTAATTGCTTGCAGACCACATTTCATATGAACTCGTATCTTTCATATCTTGTCTAGAAAAAGACATCGTATTGAACATGATCAAGATGGTAGCTTGCGGAGAACTCCAAGGCCACACCACTTCTTCCGCTACTCCACGCCCTAACACCTCTGACGCACAGCACATGTGGAAGCCAAGCAAGAGCCTACCCAAGAAGAAGACCTTCGGGGAAGAAGACGAAGAAGAATTTAACTTCCCATCTCTCCAGAAGAAGAAGGGGAAAGAGGAAGAGAAGGAGCTCGGAGGGATGTGTGAGATGGAAGAGAAGCTTCCCAACTTCCCAAGGAGTGACAATATCATACGAGAGGCCATTACACTCTCGCGACAAGCTTCCCGTGGCAACATGTCATCCAGGGGCCCACAGGGTGTGTTCGGCCAGAGTCAGAAAGGAGCAGGGATTGACGAGCTGATGGCCAAGTGGAGGAAACAGGTCCAAGCCAAAGAGGAGGCGAGAATGCGAGGTCACCATCGCTCATCCTCCATTAACACCCCGACGTCGTCTGTCCGATCCACCAGAACATCAGCTCTGCAGCATGTCAAGGCCCTCACGGCACCCACTCCATTGGCGGCGTCCAAAGGAGGTGGAGTCAATGGGAATGTCAAGCAGCCTCCTGCTCCTGTCAAGGTGGTGGTTACTAAGGAGGTCATCCACCAGGCGAGCTCTGGGACGCCTCGTCTCCGATACACCTCCCACTGGGCCAAGCAAGGCCAGTAGCTCCGCCCAATCACGCCGAGACATTACTCCTTTCATATCATCCCCCGAATATGTACTCCGATATAGCAGTTGTCATGGTAACTGAAACACTCACATTGAAGGCTGCAAGCCCCAGTCTTGTGATTACATTGTTGCCCTGTATTTGCTAATGACTTGTACTTAATAGATCCTGTGCTAACGAAGTATTTTCAGGCACCTGTGATGTGGTAATTTCATATTTACACACCTGAGCTAATTGAATTTTTAAACCAGTTGAGATGGCATACACACATAGAGAATGGTCTCCTGTAACTACTACTACTATTATTATTATTATTACTACTACTACTACTACTTACTAAAACAAGCAAAAGTGACTGAGGAGTTATGAGATGACTACGACTACTACTACGACTACTACTACTACTACTACTACTACTACTACTACTACTACTACTACTACTGCTGCTGCTGCTGCTAATAATAGTAACAATAATAATAATAAAAATAGCAATAATAAGAAAATGCAGTTCCATATAGTTTCTAAAGTCTCAAGCATTTTCCATTAACAATTACTCTAAAACAGCACCCATAATTTTATTTAGGGACAGACTAGGCTAATGTCATTCATTAGACTATGGAGCTGACTTAGTCTCGTGGGCCAGACCCTTTACCTACTTGATTAGGTAAAGGGTATGGCCCACGAGACTAGAGCTGACCCACCTTGTAGTAATTATGCCGCTATGTAGAGAAGCTAGTTCTACTGAAATTCCATTTCAATTGCATATAGCTAACGGTGCTAAGTTTCTTCACACTAGACTCACAAACAAATGAATACATCATTAGCAGACAGTCATGCATGTTGCCTAAAATGATTGCCCTAATGTAGCCACCATTAATTATCCTAATAGGCAATGGAGTTGTCATCATGCCTCAGCCAATTCCCCTGCATTCCAATAGACTGAGTTCTGCCAATGCATTTCAATGTAAGAGACTTGGAACAGCTTGTCTGGAGTATTATGCTTCAAGGTGTGGACATTCCTTATTTAACAGGTGTCGTGGGTGGGCACGAAAAGTAAGTTTTTGATCACATCTTTCATCTACCCACGTACTCTTTGAATGGAATAGCTTTTCATCTTTGGTGTGTTTGCTACTGAAATGGAGAGACTTGGACCTACTACTGATACACATATACACACGCATGCATACATGCACACACACACACACACACACAGATAGTCATTACATTGTACATTATCCTACCATGTGATGTAAAACCAACAAAACTAAAATAAAAACAAAACAACAAACCTTGTGCATGCCATCACACATAAGAATAACTAGTTTTAATTTAAAAAGTCATATAATCAGAGTGGGCACCAGGTACTGGATGCAGCTGCTCCACACAGACTATATATAACACAACTGTACAAAAGAAATAATCATCACCTAAACTGATAAAAGTTGAACAACATAAATATCATGTGTAGTGGAAACTCTGAAGAACTCTCTTATGAACTAAAATTACCTCTATTTAGTGAACTTTCTGTTTTCCCTTCCAATAGAAAATAAATGTTTGTATTGCCTTATAAAGCAAACAACACCTCTTATTTGTGACTAAACTGGAAGAGATTTCTTCTGAATTCTGCCTTTCTGTATAGGACCAGTGATTACTGTTGTCAAATCATACCTTACGTAGCTCTGACCTATTATCCTTATTCTACTATTATAGGACATTCAAAAGCATGTGTCAGCTTGTGTACGCCCTTCCTCAACAAAGTCGTCCAACAGAGTACAGTTTGGCTGCCTTCAAACAAGGTCTTTGGCTAATGCTTCAATTATACTCCCTGCCAATGTGTTTATGAATGTCTCCCTTCCCTGCACAACACTCCTGTGTGCCAAAACAGATGCTGGGAGAAGAATATAGAGCATAACAGGGTTTAATTATATCTTTTATTAAATTACCAAACAAGGGGATAGACGTACCACAAGAGACCCTTGCCCCCATATATAAAGAACGGTACCCAGCCGAAAGTCAACTCACTGGGAAGGAACAAGTTATCTTTTGAACCTAACAAAAAGTGATAGAATGGCTGTAATGCATTTCACTTTGGGAGTGTTGCTGATGGCATCTTTCTCAGTGGTGAGTCACTGCCTCCTGTTGGAGGATGTGGACAAGGAGATGGAGGAGCTCGGATGTACCATGCAAGACTTCGGGTACGTCAGAGACGAACTTCAAGAAGCCCTCGGAACGCAACTACACCAACTAATTGCAGACAAGTACAGCGCCAAGGAGATGAACCTTGTCCTTTGCCATCTGAAGCAGTGTGGAGATGACCCCAAGGTCATCACCAAGGACCCCCACCAGTGCATGCTAAACATCACCAAGGACATCCTCAGGAAAAGGCACGTCAATGAAGAGTTGGCCCAAAGCATACTTCGAAATGTTTATGGAAACTGACTTGAAGAGTTCACTAACCAACAATATAATTGGATTCATTAATTTTTTTTAAAAGTTAGAGTGATCAAAAACATTAGTGTCTTGGGAAACCATTTTGATATGTAGTTTGTAATGTATACATATGTATTATGAACTATTATAATCGGATATAAGTTATAAATAGCATGGCTACTCCAGTGGACTATTGCAGGGAATAAAAAATACCAATTAGCTATTTGAGAAGACGTGTAAAAATTTCCTACTTACTTCAACACATTTATTCCTCATTCCAGTACTTCAACACATTTATTCCTCATTCCAGTACTTCAACACATTTATTCCTCATTCCAGTACTTCAACACATTTATTCCTCATTCCAGTACTTCAACACATTTATTCCTCATTCCAGTACTTCAACACATTTATTCCTCATTCCAGTACTTCCCATCAATGACTCCACCCAACACATTTATTCCTCATTCCAGTATCAAGAGATGCTCTTTAACAGGAAATACTGCACAGTAATATAAAAATTTCCTTCGGTAAGAAATAACGATATCATGGGGAAAAAAATAAAAATAAAATTTAATGACCACAAACTAATTAATTAATGATGTTATTTAAATATGGAGGAAATAGGAGAAATGACTGCAGGCAAAGGGCAATATTGCATCAATCTTTCCACTTAGAACAAAAAGAAACCACCACCAGTGACAAAGAACCTTCAGAGACAGCCAGAGATCAAGCCACCGGTTGAGCTTTAGCTTTGTTTTCTGTAGTAACACACACACACACACACACACACACACAGGGATTATATGATACACACTGTACCTTGCATCGCAATACTCTACACAAACTTCATTAAAGGAAATCTTGTCCACCATTACTGTTATCTTTTACAACTGTGCCACATCATCAATAATCACTGTATGTACTTAACTGCATGTATATGTGAAAATGCACACATAATTCATATTGGTACAAAGAAAGAACCGCACAGCTTACTGTTACGTTTCCACAGGAATAGCTAGGAGCTTAGTAGCACACAAAACCACACACACACACACACACACACACACTAATGATGATACGATACATTAGAAAGGGTGCACACAAGCAGTGTTCTTTATTTAGAACTAACACCTGCCAATCTCCAATACTGAATATAGTCCAAGTATGTAAGTATTGTAACAATACCACCCTAACACGCCCTTATTATCACAACTAAATTCACTATATAGCTGGCAAGTGATAAGCTGAAGAATAGCTCACTGCCAAACAACTCACAAATTAAGAAATAATCTGATCAACTAATAAACGTGAAAACTTTTCTGCTTTCTTTTTTTGTTTTTGAAAGCACCCAGACATTCTACCACATAAAATGGCGATGTAACTGTAGGTCGCCAAAACATTGACTGCAGTCTGTCAAAAGTGGGTGTAGTCTCAGAAGGTTAAGCTTGCCAGCAGCATATGACAGTCTTATTACATATTAATATTCAATCATGCGGCCGGATGAAGAATATGCCACAGACTTGACGAGAAGATGACTACCATAACCTCAGCATGTAACGGGTGCACAGCCATTGTTTCGTCCTTCACTGCCAGAACAGCAGCACGGCAATTATAAGTAATGCCTTTAAAAAAAAAAAATCGTTGTTCATTCTCGTTAGCATTGCCTCACTCGAATGCTACAGCCGGCAGAAGTTAGTTCTAACTCCTTGCAGCGGTATCTCAAAGGATGCAGTAGAAACTTTAAATCAGCATTTGGGGTCGGGGTTTCAGCTTACTTCAAAATGGCGATTGGGCGGTCAATTGTTGAGGTAGTAGACCTGAGATTAACAGCAGATTTCAGCATTTTAGATGGTGATTCTAGTTGACCAGAAGGTGCAGAAGATATTAATGCCTATAGAAGCCATTCAACAACAAAGAGGGAGTGGCTCTGTGATGGAAACTGGACATTTGACCACAGCTTTAGAAGACGAAGCATTAGTAAAGATTAGTCATCAGATGAAGACGTTATACTGGACTCAGAATTAACCAGTTAGTCCAGGATCAGATTTATCCATTTGCAGTTATTTTTACAGACATTTTATGACAAAAATCTCTGACAACTCAATGATGAAAGGGTCCGGCGATTGATCATTTTACTGGTCAGCATCATAAAGGTTAAATAACATCAAATTAAAAATGCAGGTAAGGTGTAGTCAACATTACAGATTATCCCGCAGAACCTCATCCTGATGAACACCATAACTTAAAATATTTCTCAGAAACTTAATGGGATTATCAATGTTCGTATTTTACCTTAAAGCCTCGCAACAAGAAGCGTGCACGGTCTGCTACTCATCTTGATTCATATAATTTGCACACATACGTACGTACGTACGTATGGCACATCGTTACTGCTAGCTCACCTAATTCTTCCACTTCTTCACGAGCTTGGTCCTTCTCAGCTTTGGCTTCTTTCTCTTGTGGTTCTACTGCTTCTTTCAAACCCCCTTCTGGAGGAGGATGGTCATCTTTAGCCCCTCCCCCTTCTGCCTGTTCGAGAGCAGCCAAAGCTTCGTCAATCACTGCACCACCTGCTTTGTCATCTTCTTCATTGTTGGCGTTCAGAGGATCTGGATCCACGTCTGTGAATAGAGGAAGGAATGAATGAATGATCAAATTAATATGAATGGACAATGAATAAATGAATAATGGAAATATGAATGAATGACTAAATGGAAGAATGACTTAATGAATGAAAGAAGGAATGAATTAATGAATGAATGAAAAATTAACGAACAAATTAAAGAATGAACAAAAGAATAAATTAACGAATGACTGAATGAATGAATTAACGAATGAATGAATGTTTGTACTGCATCTCAGAACCACTACGACTAGATACAGTCGACTAGATACAGTCAGCTACCTCCAACCCCCTCACCACAATCTAATCAGATACAGTAAGCATGTGGCAGTATTTGCCAAGATAGAAACACTCTCAGACCCTAAAAAATTTGTAAGTTTATATATAATGTATATAATACTTATTACACGAGTCAGAGTGTGATATGGCAAAATATTTCACGAGCAGGCTAATTTATTTTCACGAGCCAGAGGTGAGTGAAAATAAAGCCGGAGAGTGAAATATCTTGCCATATCACTCTGACAAGTGTAATAAGTGGTTTATTCCACACTAGATATCTTCACTACTGTAGTTAGTACTAGAGGAAGGGTAACTCACAGCAGTAAAGTTGGTTGTAGGGGCTACCCACACCTTACCGGGTTGAGTAGGCTACACCTGAGAAAGGTAAGCTGTAAAAATCAAGAAAATTGACAAGTTTGGCCAGTTGCTATAACTACAAGGGTAATGAGCTTGCACAGTACAGCATGAAATAACGTGTTATTTCGCGGTCATGTACCTAAAGATATCATTGTAAAGATATCTAGGGTGGAATATATATATATATAGTAATAGCAATTTTTCTCATTCTAAACAGCCAATAAGTTTTATTTAATAATATTGGTTGTTTAGAACGAGAAAATTTGCTATTATTATAATTATTTCAGCTGAAAATGACTGAATTACTTACATATTATACATACAGAATATGTAATTACAGTGCTTCCAGCTTGAAGAGTGGATTTTTTTTAGCTTTTTAGTTAAGGTTGCTAATTGTGCAATAATTTCTCAAGTATGTGTAATAGAAAGCTAAACATTTGTAGTATTATACATTAATGTCATATTAACATACAGACAAAACAATTTTGTGGGTTTGTGGTTATTTTTGTGGTTATAGGTGATGGAACTGGGAGCTTCAAGACAGTTAATTTGGAAGTGTTTAAGCTGAAAAAAAGAGAAATTATTTGTCCTTATCTCTTTAACTTGGTATATTGATACTTTAATACCTGAAGTTTCATATGAGCCTGATTTTGTGGGCACATGAACTTTGATTAAGTCAGGATTTTTGAATTTATTGAGTTATATCTATAAATTTAACACATGATGTAAATTTGCCTTAAAATTATTATGTATAACTTTGGTAGCTATATCTTAAAAATTAAGTGAGTTGTGGCTGTTTTTCACCAAAATGTTTTACGCACGGTAAGGGTCATCAAATGATGACGTTTAGAGTGGGTTGTGGGCCTTTAGTACACGTAAACGCGACGTCACAAAACAGCGCATGTGTATATGTGTCATAAAGGCACAAGGGCGCCATTTTACCACTAATTGTTGCACGGGTATGGCTGATTTAGCTACGGTTGTATTTCAGGCCCTAGGTATCAAGTTTTACGGCGCTGCTGCCTATCACGGCCAGCGTCTTAGCTGCCGTCTGGAGCTGCACAACCCGTACAACTCCAACTGCATCGCCTAGATGTTGTCAGAATACCGAATACTGGGAGCTTTGGGAGAAGAAGAGGACCTCTTGGATAGGCTTGGCTCCAAGTTAGTAATATCAGCCAACAATTCTGACTGACGTCGCCTTTGCTTACTGCTGCTAATAGAACGCTGAGAATCCATACAGCCACTTGCAGTTAGGAAAAGTCCCGTCTTACCGCTCGCGCTCGGGAAATAACTGTCCAACAGTAGCTCATTAACTAGCTACGTTTAATGACAAACTACCGCAAAATCTTGACGTAAAAAAAAAAAAGGCGTAAAATGTATTAGAGTGAATGAGAAAAGTGCTGTTCTCCAGTTTCCATTCTCTAAACAGGCAGTTTTACTATTGGAAACACTATTGGGATGATGAAGAAAAGGTATAAGTATGTTAAATGACTGTAGTGAGGGTCTATACAGTAGTTTAAAAAAATCCACTCTTTAAGTTGGAAGCACTGTATATATAATATGAATTAGGTGTGCATTTTACATAAATCGAATGGGTCTCTAGTTTGTGATACTAGATAAGATTCTTCACTTCATCTTCACTATTGCCTCATTCTGTAGAATATTAATTATTCACCCCCTGTATACTAAATCTAATATAGTCCACACCCTTTTTAAAGCTCACTTAAAGTGCATAACCCTATAAGCCACTAAATGTCCAACCCTGTCCATTCCTTTCTGTTGACAACCCAAACATGGACACAGGCTAAAACAACAACAACAAAACAAAAAACAAAAAAAAAACAAAAAAACAACAACAACAACAAAACAAATAAAAACAAAAAAAAACACACACACACACACACACAAAGATATAACAAGCACCACGACAACCACGTACCACTGGGAGGATGCGATACTGCTCTGACAGATTTCGGTTCTTGGACCTCCTGTGAATGAACAGGTTTGACTGGTTTTTCCAGACCACCCACAGCAGGAGGAAGCTGTCGTAAAGGGTCATCTTTGTGAAGGGAGGGGCCTGCAGGACCTGGTCTATCTCGCCGAGAATTCTATGAGGAAATGTACAATTATAGGCCATTATGGGAGGAAATGAGGTTAAAAACAAAACAAACAACAACAACAACAAAAAACAACAACAACAACAACAACAACAAAAACCGGACGCTTCATTACAATTGTAAATGATCTAACTGAGCTACATTTCAAATAAAAACATAAATTCTTAGTTTCATTACATTTCCAAAGTAAGCTACGTATGAATACACTATCGAATAGGCACTCGAGGGGAGTGGCGCATACTAGCTACCTGATCCCACCCACCATCGCCATGGTAACTGTGCCGGTTTGGGACTTTCGACACTTGCTCGCACCATCGGTATTCACAAGATGTGCTGAGAGAGTGTTATAATATTACTGTGCGTTCGCATTGAGGGTTACGGTCTACGACTTAATGACTTTGACGAGCTGCTACGCAAGTTAGGCGTCGTCAATGGATACCAAATCATATCAACAGTTCACACGATATGTAGAAAGAATATGAAGCCACGGTTGACCTCCCAAATGTATCAGCACATGTGTAGGCTTACATGTACATGTATTCACATTTGCAGACACATACGTATGTACATTCAGGGTTTTAGGGGGCACTTGGTCTCCCCCGAAAATGACTATGACCTACATGTACATGGTGTTATTTGCTACTTAATTTTCATCAAACGAAAAGCCCCTCCTGAAATTTCATAAAATTTTGATTTCACCTATTTATGTTTCGCTCTAAACAAACCCTGTACCGATTATCACATGAGTAGGTTCACATGTACTAACCTGGAATGACCTGTAACTGCCAGACACGCGACCTGCAGAAGTGCACTGAGTTAACTTCTGCGTGCAGTCCTGCCTATAGATCAAACACACACACACACACACACACACACACACACACACACACACAATCACTGCAGTTACCAAGACATTAATTAATTAATTAGTCCAGTGGCTTAAGTCCAAAACGGGAAACAGTGGAGTTTCTGAAAGTAAAGGATCTATCTTAATAACATAAAATTAACTCTAGTTGACTAGTGATTCTTAGAAAGACAGAGCTGAGGAAGGAGAGCACTAATAAGAATAACTAGTGGTGTGCGTCCTAGCCTAGCTTTAAGGGGAGACTTAACTCTGAGCTACAACCCTTGGCATAGTTTCAATAGTGGTTGAAGTTGAAACGTGTTGACTTACACATTCAATGACAATGAAGAAAAATAGTGATGGTGAGTCTGCTATGCTTTTATAAATGACATAAAGTTCAGGCATTTAGGTCTGCTCCAATAATAGCTTGGACCCGCAACTCACTGTTCAACAGATCCATTTCTTTATTTTATCAAGACGTTTTTCCAACTTATGTAATAGTGGCATGGGCAAAAAAGGGGTCACATGTACCATATAAAGAAACCAAAAAAATAAAAATAAAAAAATAAATAAATAAACACCACGGAATCGTGATTGTTTAACCCCTGTAAGTGTCTCGCTTGCCAACTCAACTGATACTTCAATTATATTCATTCACTTGTGGACAAAATATGCACACATACAAACACATACACATACATGTCACAGATTTCCTCAGAATCAAATAAACAAAACAAAACAATTTTATAAACTTGTTAGATTCTACAGCTTGAGGTGATGACCTTCCTTACATACCAAGTGTAACCACACCCCCTCCCTCCCACTTCTCTCACAGCTGTGTGTCGAGGTCAGATTTGGCCTGGTTGCACTTGTCTTTCTCAGCGTCACACTCCTCCACCTCTCTCTCAGCACTGGAGAGAGCTTGCTTGGCATTCTGCGCAGACTCCTGGTTGGAGCTCAACTGTGACTGCACAGACGATTGCTGGGCTACACACACACACACACACACACACTCACAAAGTGAAGGAGGCCAATTATTATGTAATTACTGCTGTGTGTTTGTTTGAGTGTGTGTATGTATGTGATACATCCAACTCCTATATTTCTGTCATGACCCTTTACCTTTTGCAGCCTCCAGTTCTTTTCGTAGCGCAGCCTGAAACAAAAATGCAAAAATGAAATGTAAACATAATAATAACAACAACAACAATAATAAAATAATTACACCCACCAAATAGCCCCACCCACCAAATAGCTGCATCAATAGCTGTACCCACTTAGCCCCACCCACTCACCATATCAGTCTCCAGTTTCTCCTTGCTAGTGGTACACTCTGTGTGAACGCCTTTACACTTTTGAACTTCAGTCATGGCGTTGGCCTGGAGTAAATAAAGTATGAATGGATACAGTGTTACAGCGTCTTTACTGCAATACATACTTTTGCATAGGAAAATTAATAAATAGTTTAAATTAAATTACATTGACTTCAGTATTTTAGTTTCAAGTACTCCTGGCAGAAATAGACCAGAAAAAAATTTCAATTAGACGCACACATATGCATACGTATGCACACACACACACACATATACACACACACTCATGGAAGAAGTCATTTGACAAAAAAGGGTAAAATATAAATACAACTGACGTACACTCACGCAGCAATTCAACTGTAAGCATCAACTAATATGATATGCATACGTACATTACATCATATTACTTAAGTGTTCCAGCTAACCCCCCACCCACTTTTAGGGCACCTGTAATATTTTTTGGGAAAAGATCGTCAAACTGTAAAATTCATCACCATTGTGTGACCTTAAATTACCAGCTACCCCTTAAATAGAAGGCTATCAAATAGAAGTTAAGTTAGGAAAGGATCATCATTAAAGTAATATCCCTATTGTGTGGCCTTAGGTACCTCCTAAACGAGAGGCTATCAACTACAAGTTCAAGGAGGGTTAGAATCACCATAGGAGTAAACTCTTTATTGAGAGGCCTATTATACCAGCAAATCGGAGGCCACCAAATAGAAGTGTTAAGTTAGGAAAGGATCACCATCGAAATAAACTCCTTATTGTGTGGCCTAGTACCAGCTACTCTCCTAAATGGGTGGCATCCAAATAGAAGTTTTCAAAGTGACATCTGTGATAGACAATGAACACAGCAGTAGTAGTACACAGCTGGAGTGTACAGCTATACTTAGTTCCTATAGCAACAACTGGGACATCATCAAACACTTTGAACTGGACTTCTACCATCACAATGTGTACTTACATATTGAAATATTCTGTGTGTGTGGTAAGACATCTTGGTTCTGGTGGAGATCAGGTTTTTGATAAACTGATGACAGAATTAGGTTCAAATTTGCTTAGACTAGAGACTAATGGGCCAATTTTACTGTAGTGGGCCAGTTATGTAATAATATTATATATAACTATATTTTATATAAAATACATTATAGTTTTATATTATATAATATATACACTTAGTTTCAAGTAACAAAAACTAATTAGGCCTTCCAAGAAGTTTAGTACAGGTTTGTACCAATGGGTTTAGTGGGAAGCACACTGCACTGCAGATCGGGGAGCCATGGGTTCAAGTCCCACCTTAGAAACTTATCAATTAACGGCTAAAGTGGACGTTTCCTCAGCAAGAAAATCAGCTCAGAATAATATTGCAACCAATCTGAAGAAAACGCTTCCCGACTCCCGACGCACTCCAAAGAGCTATGGAACTAGCTACAGAGAAAGAGAAAGGTTCCTCACGCTGGCTGACAGCACTGCCCATCGAGGTGTATGGTTTCACTCTACACAAGTGCGCTTCTATTGCTGCCTATTGCTTGAGGGATGGCCACACCCACGATCCTGTCAATATGGTACTGGTCTAACAACAGAACATGCCCTTTCTTGCCCCAAAGGTGGATTCCCTTCTCTATGCCACAATGAGATCCACGATCTCACTGCCAATCCACTGCCTCATCGACTATGGAGCTCAGCCCCTCACGCTACAACTGGTAGCTATACCTTTAACAAACCCTGCCCTTCCCAATCACTCCGAGCTCCACCCACTGACCCCACCCACCTTGTTGTCTTCGCATTCCTGCAGTCTTGAGTTGATGTCTCCAAGCTGATGTGTCATGTCTTCCAACTTCTGCAGATAATCTGTCAGTTTTCCATTCAATTCATCGTCATGGTCGTGTTGCTGAGACTGGAAGAAAGATGAATAAAATGGTGACCTTTCATTTGTAATATTATTTAGTGATTTATGTTCTCTAATTACCAGAAGGGAAGAAAGAAAAAAAAAGAAAAAAAAAGAAAGAAAAAAAAAAAAAAGAGAGAGAGATAAATGAGAACAAAACAAAACAACAACACAGCTTAAAAGTTAATGCTAAAGAGAATTGAATTTTTTCTACCTTTGTATATAACCAGGTAGACGTAAAAATAAACAACAATTACAATCACAATAAACATGTTTGTGCATTGGTTGCTTCTGCTTATGATAGCCACAGCTTTGCCACTATAAATACGACACGACCACCAGTTTGCTTTATGGGATGTGCTAGAGGCTAGGCCAATACCAAGGGTAAATAATCCAAGGGGTATAAGAGAGATAATTTTTATATATATTTAAGGGGGGCCCAAACACCCCCTGGCCCACCTTAAATGAACCTTTTTACAATAATAACTAGAAAATGGTTCCCATTGAAGTCAGCGGAGCGAGCTAAGGGGCCAGGCTAAAAGAAAAGCTATAGCTATAGACTATTGTAAGTTAGCTAACGTAGTATATAAAATAGCTACTACTTATCTTATCTGTTCTACAGTAGAAGCTTCCATAGCTCTTCTTGTAACCCAGTCTTTCTCATTTTATTTGTTTTATCTTGTTTTCTTTTGCTGCTTGGACAACTCAGTGTACCAGTTTTCTAGCATTTTTAACCTCCCCAGCTATTACTTTCAGCTGATCATATCTAATGTGTTCAACAAATACCCTGCAATAAAATGTAACTAAATATTGCCAATGGAACTTCAGAACACGCGCTAGGTGCATTAGTAGAAAAGGGTACACATACGCCTGCGGTAACAAAAAGGGTCTACGTATGCCTACGCAAATTGAATAGAAGACGTTGATATACATATCCTGGATTCATTAGCACACAGCTTCTCTCACTCTGCTGAATAATAATATATAATAATAGGTAATAACTATAACAGCAACAATAATAATTAAATATTCTAAATTCCATGTAGTCAGATGTTTGATTGACCTAACACTTTCTTCTAGTACTGATAGTATATTTCTTGACAGAGGAATGAACCATAAAGCACCACTATGTAAATACAGTAAGGGTTCCTTTGTCATAAAATGTTAGCCCCGTATTGTTTAAAGTCTTCAAGCACTCTACTTGTTCCCAACATGCTAGGGAAAAATTTGGGAAGTTAATGTTGCCTTGGGCATTATAGCCTTCAGCTTTGAATTACCATAACATTGTTAAACATACCACACCACCTGAGCTATCGGGAATCAATTCTAATTTCTTTTTCACTAATTTAAGAATTGCTATATTAATGATCATATACATAATTATGGTACTCATTCCTTATCCATGAACCCTCCCTCCCTCCCCCCTCCCCCTCCCTTCTCCGACAAAAATAAACAGAAGGCAGAGGAGAGAGTTGTGGCAGCTTTGTTCTACCTACCTGCAAGGAATCAACGTTCTTCTTTAAATGGTTGACTTCTACTCTTTTCAAATAGTAGAGTACAGATATGAGTAAGACGATGATGACGCTACCTATTACAAGGTTCCTGGAGGTGGTGTTCGAAGAGCGCTGCATTCTGTAAAGATAGCAGAATATACAAGATGAAGTTATGAAAACTTTTAAAGACCAGAGCATGACAGGAACGGGAGAGATACCAACCCGCTGCAGGTTAAGCCTCACTTAACATTGGAGGCTTACCTTTACCAGATTTTTGAAGAGTAATTGCAGCACTCAACATAACAGAGACCAAACCTTTTTTTTTTTAATTCGCCCCACCTTTTTTTTTTATATTAATCTTCAAAACTAAAAATACTTTATAAAGCGCGCATCGGCCGGGTAATGAATTGATTGGTGGGCGGTAATTAGAAGCTCATTCCGCCTTGTGAATTGATGTGAATTGATGTGAATTTCGGCGTTGTAGATGTGCAGGGAAGGTCTAATGTACCAAAAGACAGTGCGTAATATTGGCATAAAGCTTACAAGTTTTCTATATCTGCTAGTTTATTTAACAGTTATATAGTTCAATATTTTCCCTATGTGGACAACTGGTTTCCGTAGTGTAGTGGTTATCACGTGCGCCTCACACGCGCAAGGTCCCCGGTTCGATCCCGGGCGGAAACATTTTTTTTTTTTTCTGTCGTTTTTTCTCCTTAGTTCCCCCTCCTGTTCCCCCCACCCTCCTTCCTCATTCCTTTTTTTCCCCTCATTAATTTTTCTCCCCACTTTTCCACTTACATTTTTTCATCATTCCTTTTCTTCCCACTTTACTTTTCCCCTCCATTCTATGTTTCCCCTTCCCCCACTGGTCCTTTTTCTTTCCCTTTACTTTTCCCCATTACTTCATTTTTTTTTCTATTAAAAAAAATTGCAAGTGCAGATTGTCAAAGGTCAAAAGCACACAATATTAATCCTTGGATAATGTTCCATTCTTTTTTATAGATGGACAAATACTTTAATCACTATTTCATGTAATAATATCGGTAATGCCTTAACTTCTAATGAAATTTATTCTTGCAAGTGATTATGGTGGTAAATTTACTTTGTTGCCACTGATGAAAATCAATGGGTTTTTTTTTAATATTAATCTTCAAAACTAAAAATACTTTTATTATGAGTTATATTCGATCTTTATGATGGCATTTACTGTTACTGGGCAAAATAAAGTGTTGTGAATTATCAACAGGGAAAGATTAGAAATGGTGAGGCGTAGCTAGTAGCTATTCATGATATTATTGAGGTAAAACGGTTTCGATTACACAAAATAATAATATGAATTGTTTATCACTGGCTTTTTGACTGAGGGTTTTAAGAGAACGCTTTGATATAGTACTGTTTCTTGATGGCAGTAGGCTCAGGTTAGATTGGGGGCTGGAAGGGGTGAGGGGGGAGAAAGGGTTGAAACTTTGTGTATAGTACATATCCAATATAATATAATATAAGTTATGACTAATAATACATAGCCATAAATGAGTCTCAATACAATAATTTCCAAATTCCTCCCTTCACATACTGAAACAAATTCCTTCTCAACATGAACCAAGTCCGGCTCATCTGTCTTTTCATGATGCATGTGTTGTTGAAGCATGCAATGATTCCAACTCTCCTGTGTCATAGTGTTGCATAGATATGACTTAATTCTCTTCAAAGCCGAAAAACTACATTCAGCTGAGGCAGCAATGACTTGAACCACGAAATAAAGTTTTAGTAGATTATGGACTTCTGTGAAATACTCTTGAGGCCAGGATGGTTATGGAAAATATCAGTGTATTAGCTAACTCTAGTCAGTGGAGGAAATACAGTAAGTTCACTATCTTCAGAGTACATGCGGTAGGACCATAGCTCCTCCTTGCGATCAACATTTGACCTATATGATGATACCTCAGAAACATAATAGAAATAGAATTGTTTGAATTTTAAGTAAATAAGAAAGTCTTGTGTAAGGATAACAGTACGAGAGTATGTCATGGACTTGTTTCAGCCATATTCTTCTACTAGCTTAAACGTAAAAACCTTGCTTTGTTGTAGTTCTCTTCAAGACTGTTGGATTCAGAGCAGCTGCAGCTATGCAAAAATTGAAACTATTTCAGCTCAATGATGGGGTCCCCTCAAATAGAAATATTATCTCTGTAAGGGGGTACTTTTACCTGAATCTCACAATGTACAAAAGAAAAAATGATGGGGTCCCCTCTAATAGAAATATTATCTCTGTAAGGGGGTACTTTTACCTGAATCTCACAATGTACAAAAGAAAAAATGATGGGGTCCCCTCTAATAGAAATATTATCTCTGTAAGGGGGTACTTTTACCTGAATCTCACAATGTACAAAAGAAAAAATGATGGGGTCCCCTCTAATAGAAATATTATCTCTGTAAGGGGGTACTTTTACCTGAATCTCACAATGTACAAAAGAAAAAATGATGGGGTCCCCTCTAATAGAAATATTATCTCTGTAAGGGGGTACTTTTACCTGAATCTCACAATGTACAAAAGAAAAAATGATGGGGTCCCCTCTAATAGAAATATTATCTCTGTAAGGGGGTACTTTTACCTGAATCTCACAATGTACAAAAGATAAAATGATGGGGTCCCCTCTAATAGAAATATTATCCCTGTAAGGGTGTACTTTTACTTGAATCTCACAATGTGCAAAAGAAAAAATGAGCCTTGATGTGCTGATAACTAACTAACTAACTATTTCTTTAACATTCATTCTAGCAAAGTATAGTTTCCATTGCAATGCCTTTAATGCTATGCTATGAATCTGTGGCTGCATCAATCTAGCAACTAGCTTGTAGCTAGCCAGGTGATTGCAAATTTCAGAAGCAAAATTGCTTTCAGAATTTTATGTAAACTAAAAAGGTTTAGGGGTTCTTGCCCCTGAACCGTGGTTTCCTATGTCTATGGAGAACATAACGGAAGCCATGTTATATATAATTATATTCGTTTTTATATACTCCAATTATTCCTACTTTTTTTATTCGTTCTCTTTACAATTGTTATCTCCACAAAATGACATCACACTGTCTGCACGTACTCAATTTAAAACTATTTAGCTATTGGTTTATTGTTTGTGTTCGTTGTTCTCTTGCATATGTAACAATAGATTCAATATCATTCTAATTACTAAAGACATTCAAACGTAATTGCGATAAAAACTGATGAAGTATAGCTATATGTATAACCACAAAACAATAACGATATAGTGATAATATGACCACAGAACTTATATAACAAATAATAATCCAAACTTGCTAAGCTAGTTTATCTTAAATTCATGATTTTTGACTCAAGAAACCTAGGTTTCAGACCTCAACTGTTCACGTGCAAATCTTCAAATCAAACTTTAAGAATCAAACTCTGGCTAGATATGAAGCAGAGGTTAACATATTACATCATACCATTTAAACTAGCTACTGCACACAAACCTTCATATTGTAGTAGCACACGACAATTGGGTAAACCTATAAATCTCAGCCAAACTATCACGCAAAGACTACAAAAACAAAGGGAAAAAGACAAAAATATCTCCAGACTTAAACACACTGACTAAGGCCTATCCATTATTCCCAGTATACTCAAGATCCCTATCAGTACTCAGTCTCAAATTCAAACTAAATGATACAGAACTAAAGAACAAAGTACAATTACAGAACATAAAACAAAACAAAATAAATGATACACGAAAGCAAGCAAGAACTATAAAACAGTATGGACAAGCTTAAGCATAACAGATAAGAAAAAGAAAGCACAAAAATAGTAAAGGAAAAAAGAAAGGACTGAACAGAATGAGGGAGTTAAAGAACTGAATAGAATGAGAGTGTTACAAGTATATATGTGAGTGGAATGGAATGGGGATTGTATAAGATAAGGGCAGGCATGAGAAAGGTAAAGTTAGAATAGTGTGTGAATGTAGTGAAGGTAAGCTAATTAGTGAATAGTTGGTCCATTAGCACCTACAGCTAAATCAGTCCACAGAGCTAGCCTGTAGTTGAGGGGTGGGGCTGCTCCACATATAAACATACTAATTCATTACCCACATGAACAAATTAGAAATAAGTAGTGCTCAATGTATTATACATATAGGTATATATATATTATATATATATATAATTATATATTATATAGCTATAGCTAGGGTTAAACTATAACGCATGAAATGAACTCCTACAACAAAAAAAAAGTTGCCAAGCCTCCGTATTAGCTGTTAATTAATGTCTGGTACACTTGCATTTGTATGGAAGCCCTATAGAGGGAGAGCAAGGGTTAAAGTCCACCAAAACTTTCTACTCAGTAGGCGTGGCTGCTGCCCATGTGTTTCCAAAAGTCTGTTCCATTTATAGGTGAGTACTATGCATGCTTCCAGAATAGCTACAGGTTTATAGAATTTTTTTTCTTGACACAACAACTAGCTATAGTCAATTTGTGGCAGTGTAAAGTAACAGGAGTTTGGACATAGATACACCAACCACAATTATAGCAAAGTCTGGTGTTGACCTTTTACCGGTTTTAAAAAGGTAGTGCGTACCCAGGCAAGAAATTTGTATAAATTTTTAGATGAGATTTTCTAGTTTGCTAGTTTTTCTTTTTGAGGATGCAATTATAACGACCAAATGTTTGAACTGGTGTAAAAGTATCATTGGTTTCATAATGTCAGTGATACTTTCCAATTGTTAGACAATCACAAAGTTTTTGTTTTATAGCTCTACCATTTTCTGCACTAATATGTCCAGTCTTTGATTAAAACTTATAGCTAGCTTAGCCCTACCTACTTAAGTCTGCATAGCTGGTGAACCTAGGTGTTTGCATTGGCAAATGCAGTGATTGTTGCTTCTCACTGAATGGCATGTTTATATTTTGCACAGATACAACTTCACAAGCAAAGGTTCATTATCACCACACAACATTTCTAGCTATCGAGTTGTGACAGATCATCACCGTTTCCACATACATTCTGCACATGCTCGCTATAGAGTGATTTTTGAATGATCACTTCACCTCTTGACTCGGCCAAGCTGTGGTTACATTTCCTAATAAATGTCATTAGAGTGAGCAGCACTTTCAGAATCCTAATCACACAGCAGAACTTAATATTCTTGGCTGAAGTCCACTTACCTACTCGAGTTGTAGTATAATACCGATATGCTCAAGTGACAAAAAACAAAAACAAAACAAACAACAAAACAAGTTATATCGAAATCTTTCGTTCCAATTGCTACTTTATACTCGCGCGTAGAAGCCCCGGCAGGGTGAGAGTAGCATGTAAGCATACACTAACAAAAATAAAACTGACTAGACTTGACTACACTAAAGAAAGAGTCTACACTACGCGCCCTCACGCTACACAGCTAGTACCACCGACCAGTGTGAGGTGGCCTTCAATTAGAGTTCACACTTTATTACGCACGTGAGATTTTCTATTTCTTGCTCCCTCCATATAAGGAAATGGGCAGGGCGGAGAACATTTTTGACCTGAAAATGGCTGCGCGGAGTCGCTTCTACTTCGCGGTACAGGTCTGAAAGGAAATAAGACTGTCTCTGGAGGTGTTGGGAGTAGGTCTTATCGATTTACAAAAGTTATTCATCTCCGCCTGAATTGGTGAGGGGGAAAAGCTACTGGTGGAGTGTAACCGTAGCTTGTTTTGGTCAGCCGCCGAGTTCGGCTTTCTTTTGCGCTGTGAAGTGGACTTTATACGGAATAGATACAGGTTAGGACAAATGAGTATGGCGAACAGGCTGAAGCATCTTGTGTCGAAGAGAAAAAGGCGGTTCATGGAAGAAGGCTTTGACTTGGACTTGACTTGTAAGTAAATCAGTTATTTTTTTGGTCCTATAAAATCTGAGGACAAGTAGCATCACCATTAGGCTAATAGTGCAGGAATGTAATATTATCATAGCTTATTAACTAATATTAAATATTGGGAGGGATTTAACCTGACCAAAGTGCTTTATACACTAGTTTTTACTATAGGATTTGGTAATTTTTCTTGAAGTGTTTAGGAACTCTGTGGCAAACTCGTACAATGGTATTGGGAAAGAAGTGTTAATAATGGCAGAACTGTGCCATAATTATACAGTGGGAGTTAGTTGTGTTGTCTGCAAGTTATGTTTCAGGTATTAGCTACCAGTTGTAAAGATAGGGATATCTAGGCAGAGTCATGGGAGGGAGGACAATTTATCTGTTTGTGTGTGTACTAATATATGCTGGTAGTTACTGTGTAAAATGCTTGGCACTATTTGCTAGCGTAGGTGTGCATGCATGTGTGCGCTTGTTGAAGTCGCAAGTGCATGTGAGTGTGCATGTGTCACTCCTCTTAGTATCCATGCAACTGGTCCTGCCCTTTCTTTGTGTCTATGTCCAATCATGAGAATTTTTTTGTGCGAACTATTTCTTTTCGTAATCTTAGTCCCCACCCATTGTGGGTGGTGTTGATGATGCCAGGTTCATTCTTTCTTACAGCATGGGTTTAAATCTAGTACGAGTTATTTGATTGGTAACCATGTAATTGCATTTGGAGGGAGTTTCTTGGGCTATTAAATTAGAAGTGTTACCTCACTGGATTTTTATCATATTTCTAGGAAAAAAAAAAGATTTTGTGTCCTGCATAACTCAAACCTTTAGAAAATTTTATACTATCTCAATTATCATGTCCCTATTTATGATTTATTTGTTTTTTATTAATGTTGGTTTATTTATTTATTTTATTAATTATTTGCCAATGTATAATTTGTTTACAAAAGCTTGTTAATCTTTATTTGCTCAACTATTAGCTGGTTTTGAGGGTGGCATAAGATACATGGTGGAATGGCTTGTAAAGAACGTGTGTGTTGTGTAACTGTAATTTTTATTTCTGTAAATACTATATAAGTCAATTGGTCTTATTTATACATAGCACTAGATTTGGCAATGAGTTTAATGAAGCGTTCATTAAGGTGGGAGGTTAATTAACATGCTGGGAATAGGTGAGGAGAAATGGCGGAATTTTTAACACGTTCCTTATCATCTGAGCATGGCAGGACTGAGGTATGGACTGGAGATTATGTCAAATTAATTCTCGCATCAGTCAGTTTCCGTGCCAGTCTGCTGTAGCTATTGCCTTCACAATTTACCAAACACTCCTGCTGGGTCAACAATGCACGCTCTATTCTTACTGTTTGATGTTAAGACATGCCTCCAGTAGAAGAAGCTCACAAGAAAACTTTTGCAGAGGTTTCTGGTGCCAATGAATTCCTTTTTTTTTTTTTTTTTTTTTTAAAGAAAGAAAATCAGATATTACTAAAATTTTAGTGATAAAAAAATAAATAAATGTTTTTTTTCTTCCTTCCATAACTTTTGTGCCTGTCAGGTACTTGGTATGAGTAGGTATAAGTCAGCGTGTATCTACCTCTCTTGTTTGTAGCTCTTTGAATCAGTCAATATCAACTGAGACTGCATGATATCTCAGCTTTGTTCTGGGAGGTGGTTATTTTTCCTTGTCTTGCCTTAGGGACTGATTTCAAATGTGAAGCCTTGTTGGTAGGAGGCAGCTGTAGTGAGATCATCTTGGGGTGCCACGCCCAGTCTTTGGTGTTTTGCAGCTGGTAGTAGCCTTGGGCAATAGTGAAAGACTTGATCCATTGGCTTTAACCTTTTGTTTTGATTTCTTCCATTGAAGAGGTAGCTCCAGAAGTCAATGTGGGACAATAATAATACGATAATAGTAACAACAACAACAATAATAATGTTATTATTGTTATTATTATTTAAAAACAATGGTTTAACTCAATTTGTTTTTTCTCTGTGGATATTTAGTCAGGGGTAGTAGATGAGTAACGAGTCGATAGCAATTTGTCAATCTGTTTGGAAACAAGCTGAGCAAGTTTTGAACAACCGAGATTAATATCTATGACCTAACAATTATACATTGACGAATTTGAGATTTTAATTCTCTTCTTTTCATTATAATATAGTGTGTGTGTGTGAGAGAGAGAGAGTGTGTGTGTGTGTGTGTTAAAGTGCATATGTATTATTTCTTGCAATGGCCGGATAGATGATTTAATTTCTGCTGGTGTCATTCCTAGTGCCTCCATCTTTCCATTCCTGATATGACGTGTATCAGTTAATGATGCTATAGTTTTTGAATCGATGGCAAGGATGTAGGGGTGTGGCTTCTTGGTATGTCCAGAATGGGTATGAAATAATTTTTAAGGTTCCAGTGGGAAAGTTCTGGTTTGTTATTCAGTAGTTGTAGATTGTGAGGCTTTGACAGTTAAAACTTTGGATAGTTTGAGTGGTTCCAATTACTATAGAGCATGTATTTGTGTGTGTGTGTGTGTGGGTGTGTGGGTGTGGGTGTGTTGTGATGGCTGCAAGATTCCTTTAAATATTTCAGAATTTTTTGCCTTTTTTTGTTGCTAATTAAAGGAATGGTGATATATGTGTGTGTTTATCATGTCTTCATGAATTGTTGCACAGATGGATTGTTCGTATGTGTGTACGTGTGCCAGTTAATAGATAGATCTCTCTCTCCTATTGTTTGGTGGCCTCATTCCATGCACGAAGACTGTAAGAAATGCTTAGCTTCATGTGAATATTGTCCAATTATCAGTTTACATTAACTGTTTTGAATGGTGCCCGGTTTACGTGATGCGTTTAGATGACGATATTCACGAGGGTATTGCAGTTAGGGGAGTGTCCGCCTTTCCAATATAATTCCAAACCTCGCTGTTCCGTGCATCATGACCTTCTGTTTCTCTGTTTCTGAGTAGGTCACTATCCAAGTTCGACTTGCTTCTGTTTATAGCAACAAATTTATTTAAGACTATTCCTGGTGGGACACGCCCACTTCTTAATGAGGTTCGTGAATAATCTCTGCTTATTATCACAGTTTGTTTTACCCAATCATTTAATCACGGTCAGGCAGTGTCACACCGGACTAAACGGAACTTGGCGAGCTTCAATTGTGTGTATATGTGTGCGTGCGTGCATGTAGTGTGTACAGTACGTTTGCAGGCACAGTGTGTATGTGAATTTGAGTGCTTGAGAGTATGTAAGTGTTGCATGTATGGTGTGTGCTTGTTTGTGTGTGCGTGCATGCCACCACCACGGTCACAACTAGTGCACATTCCCAAACTCTAATAGAGAAGGAAGAAACCTCAAAACTTTCATTGAGGCTCGACAAGGTCCCAATGGAACCAATGAAACTTATCACAAAAAATACATACACATGTAACCACATCTGAAAGTGACACACACACACATATGATGACGACTTTCTGACTCTCTCTTGTTTTTTTTTTTGTTTTTTTTCCTCTCTTTAAAGCTGTGTAAGTTTTCGGTATCAGTTTGTTTTTTTTTCAAGAAGTTAACTGGCTCTAGTCTTCACCCTTTCTATTGCAAAGTCTTAGCTTCTTATACTTTCATCACTTGTCACTCCTACAGTAGTCCAGTAGCTAAGTCACCTGATTGCATCAAATGGGCGTGGCTTGTAGGAACCTTGTAGCCATACCAACGACCCACAAGACATGTCCAGGTCAAGGGTAGTGTTGTTGAAGCGTTTACAAGTTCCAATGTGTTGTCTCTCTGGTGACGCAAGATTGTGTAGTCATAACTACTGATTGGAGCTCCGGTTAAAAAAATATTATGATAAACTTAATTATTTATATAAAAAAATAAACTTGAACAAGTCAAAATAACAAATTATCACAATTATAAGAAAGTATATAATTGTTCATTAGTGTATTGGTGTCGGTTTGTTATGCAGAGTGTGTGTAATGTTTCGGTCGTTCTCGGCTGAAGTAATTGTAATAATGGCACATTTTCTCGTTGACTCTTCTTGATCCCTGAAGAGGACTTCGGCAAGCAATCAAAACATTGGGTTGACTTTTAATTAACATAATGTTGGCTGTTAGAACGAGAAAATTTGTTTTTATTATGTGTGATGCTGCCGTCAGTAAACTTTTTTTTTAATAGAGTTCTATCTGGTTGTACTTGAGTGGCGTTTATATTTTCCCTTCTGTGACCAAGTCAGTGACCTTATCCAAAAGTTTAACGTCCAAACCAGTACTTATAAGACAAGCACATCCCAAACTGTTCAAATCTTTGAGGGAGAGTGTGTATAGTTTGTGTGTATGTGTGTACATATTTAAGGAGTGCTGCGTATGTATATATGTATGTGTCTGAATGTGTGTTTTCTTGTGTCACGCCTGCTGCTTCCTCTGCCGTTCCCGGGGGAATTTGGATTTGTGGTTGCCGCGGATACTAATCCCGGCCCATAGCTGGAGCTTGCTGAGGGAATTCATCGTGTTGAGTAATAAGATTCAATAGACTGACTCTCGGGCGAGCTATTATGTCACATATAGAGAAGGTGATGATAGTGGGCGTGGAGTGCATTCATTACTGTCTGAGGTGACTCTTCAAGGCGTGTCCAAGCACCTAGTCGTGAATAAAAGCTTCAAACCCAACTGGGTGCCGAATAGAAATAAAAAAAACTTTAGTATTAGTTATTTGGAATATTTGGGAGTTTGTTTGTGTGTGGTGTGGGTGTGTAGTGTGTTTGTGGTATGTGTATGGTGTGTGTGTGTGGTGTCCACTGATAACTCCATGCACGTCATTTGCCATCTAATGGCAGCTACTTAACAGGACAGGACAGGACAGGACAGGACAGGACAGGACTGGACAGGACAGGACAGGACAGGACAGGACAGGACAGGTGGGAGTGTGTTGAAAGTTTATAGTGGTTTAGGGGAGGGGTGAAATGTATAGAAAGTGTTGTTGACAACCAACCTCCTAGGACGCAACAGGCATACTTCTAAGAAAAGATACACAAAAATCCATCGGAAAGACTTGAACAGGTATACATGACTATTCATTTAGACTGTCTCTAGTTTGACCTGGTGTTTATTCACCCTTCTTGCATTTAGTTTGCTAAAGAACACTCACCCATCCTTGGAAGTCGTTTTTCTTTTCTTATATATTCGTGGTAGCATGAAATCTATTAGCCTGGATCTGGTTGAAAGGTTAATCTACATATCTCGTTGAGACGAATTCTTTGGTACTTATTACATTTTAGCCGGTTCAACTATTTGGAAGAGGTTATCTGACCCTCCCAAACATGTGCGGCAAGGAGTGGCCAGAGTTGAGGGATGCAAGATTAACTGAAGGACACGGCAAAATGTTACCTTTTACAGTAATCCTTTATTTTTTTATGCCTCATCTTTTTAGTATGTCTTTTATGAAAGCTTATCAATTCCTTTGATGAGTTGTTAAGGTTGTACTCTGTTCTGATCAGCTGCTAGCACCTCGTGTCTGATGCCGTCAAAAATTCTCACCTTGTTATGTTGACAACTTGTAACCTTCTTCTTAGATGTGAAATTCTCAATGGATATTGTAACGTGGAAATTAGTGTCTGATGAACCCCCTTAAATAGTGTTGTTTTTTTCCTTTTGTGGTTTCATATGCTATAGTTTTTTTGTTTTTGTTTTGTTTGTACCATCTATCTACCACTATTCATTTTGTAGTCCCCTCACTTATTTTTGGTAATTAGTGCTTTTTTTCAATTCACTTGAGATATGGTAGGGAAATTACTCCTAAAATGCCATCACCACCACTACTACTACTACTACTACTACTGTTACTGCTACTACTACTACTACTACTACTACTACTACTACTACTACTACTGGTACTGCTACTGCTTCTACTACTACATACGTGGCGTAAAGGGGCAATTCAAACTTCCT
>WLWD01003168.1_pt1 | contig 49507 bp, 38 predicted proteins | sample 6712731 | NCBI WGS metagenome assembly WLWD01 (sample SAMN12718690, study PRJNA576275) | sponge metagenome | isolation source: marine sponge | host: Mycale hentscheli | place: New Zealand: South Island, Marlborough, Capsize Point | collected 2014-11-01 | reverse complement strand
AATCACTCACTCACAAGAAAGGGAAACTCAGCTTAAGGAAGAGAAGAGGGTGGAGGAATTTAGTTTAAAGAAGGGGGAAAGGTGTGTCCCCCTTTCGGTATCAAACAATGCAGAAATCATTAGTGACCTTAATAATTGATGCAGTTTGTTTTCAAGAGGCTTTATCTTTCATTAATACACTATCTGTTGTTGATTTTTACATTAATGAAAGATAAAGCCACTTGAAATGATAGTCAACAAGGCAGTACTCATTGTGACATAAAAAACAACAACGTACATTACTGAAGGTTACATCTCCAGGTAAAGTAGGAAATATATGCTCGTCAAATTATTAAGTTGAGCTTAGAGTGACAGAGTGATGGAAGTGGAGTGGGGGTGTACAGGGGGTCACACACTGTGGAGATTTAAATGATAAGAAACAGTTTTAGTTATTTTTTTACCAATTAAATACTTAATAGCTTTAATAGCATATTTTTTCAAAGATATGGTTTGAGTGGCGTGGGAAGGGGGGGGGCATAATATTTTTACACAACTTTAAAATGTGATTTCTCGCATGAACACCTGCAAACCACAAAAAAAAACTTGCCCTTAGAGCCTAGTCTTGCGTAGCCAGACACTTTACCAATCGCTACACGGGTAAGGGTCTGGTAGATTGACATTGAGCAGTTTGTTCAGTTCCCCTTGCTAATTGGGGAGACTGCAAACAATAGGTCATGTAATATCCTGTGACATAAGACTGCTCAAACTTGTGCGCGTGTAGTATTTCTGTGCACAACTCTCCAACAGCCGTGTCAAAACTCTTCCTTTAGATGATGCCATTAGTTATGCTAAGCAGTGACTTGGCCTAGCTTTTTAAAGATATCTGCAGTTGGAAGTTTCGCTTAGCAGCAAAATACAGTTGTTGCTTTGTCATGCTTGTACAAGTAACATTTCTTCATGGCAATACAGAACAAGCTCTGCCTACTGATCTGAACAATTCACGCACCTGAAAATATTTAACGATTTACACCCACACTAATTGAACCACAGTTAACCACTTGCTGACTAAGCAAGAACAAACTGCTCACTACTTTTGCATTGTTTGTAACAAGAGGAGTCCATCTGAATACTTTCTGACTGGCAAGCAACACCCCATTTTTGTAATTAGAGCAAAGTTTAGTGAAGCCATCCAACATTTTGATGCCATTTGTACAGGATCCTGATAGATATGAGCACAATGTTGCAATCATAAGTACTGGTACTCTCTGTATCACATGCACATACATGAACAACTGTGGCATGTAAGTTTCAATTATTACAAATGGCATGTTAAGTTTCAATTATTACAAATTATTGTATCAGCCCATGAGTAAATTGTAGAGCTTTTGCTGCTATGTCTGTGCTATGTCTGTGCTATGTCTGTACAAATTAAAGTTTTTGTTGTGGGGCTCGTCACACCTGTTTCCTCATGTACAAACTCATATATTGTATACACTTACACATGTACATGTGTGTAGCATATAAAGTGCCATTGTGGTCTCTTTCATTCATCTTAGTAAGAGGTACTTTCTTGCTTTTTTTCCTTCTTACATTCATAATGTATATTTAGTTTTCTAATTAAGCATTCCTATTTAATGGTTATTATTGAGACCTTTATCGAGTAGAGATGAGCAGTGTAACATCAAGTGCTGTACTGTACTGTAGTGAAAACAGCATTGTGTTCCTGAAAGGAGCACTGGACCTTTGGTAACATGTAATTACTTTCCCTTCTTTGTTACAGGTTTGAGATGCAAGAGTTTCCAAGGAATTGCCATGGATACGTTTCCAGTGACGATTCAATCCTTGTTTGAAGGAAAATCTACTGGAACATTGAGGACAACTAAACTTATCACTGACACTGTCATAATCCAACTCTTTAAGAGTTTCTTCATACTGGAAATTTACAGTATTTTATTTTTATGGAATAGTTCATTAGTATTTTGTCAATGGCATTGGGAATATTATACTAGCATACAAACAAACTGCATTTTCAGAATAAAGTTGACTAACATAGTACTCAAGGTTTCTTCAGTTAGTGACCTCTTAGTGCTGCCTTGAGGCATCACGTCGATCGTACTTAAGTTACAATGCTACCATTTACTCTAACACATTGGAGAAACATTTCTATGAACAAATTGGGGTGGGGGAGGGGAGGAGGCAGCGAGTGAGATGCATGGACCCAGGAAAAGTACTTGTGTTGCTCTCACTGTCGCTACTAGCTATAATATATATACACATGTAGTTTGCTCCATTCACTTATGGAGTTGTGGTCTGTCGACTTAAGAATATGTGTCACCAGTATAACATTTGCTTCAACTTTTAGAATAAGCAGTCGCGCCCAAAATTGAAGCCACACCCTTTGATTGGAACAAGTATTATAATTATAAAACTACAGTTGCAAAAATATTGATGTGTACACAGCTATTTTTCCAAGTGATCATGTACGTGTACTAGCATGATTGAGGTGCTGCTTGGGGTGGGTCTGTCGGCACACAAATGGTCAGCCCCGCAGCAATGTTCAGCCACGCAGATGGTCAGCCCTGCAGCTAGCGACGATCAGCCATATGCGCATGCGCACGTGCTTAAGGTTCAAAGTTCATTTGATCGGCTGCGCTCTGAGGTCAAAGGTGAGGGTCAGCCGTTCTGCACATCTACAGTCCCGCAGTTCCTTATCAAAAAACTCATTTCATTGGTTAATCAAATCATGTGACCAATTATAGCGCCGCGCGCCCTGTGCGTGCAACTTACTTTTATCGCGGGACAGAGGATGAGGGTTGGGACCACCGCTAGGGTCATATGGGTCTGGGTTTTGCTAACAGCTATACAAAGAAACACCAGGGCAGGCTAAGGGTTAGGGCTGGGGCATGTAAGGGTATTATTAATAGCTAGTACTGGATGGTTGGAGGCTGGGACCCAGGAGGCTAAGGGTTAGGGCTAGGGCAGGTAAGGGTTTAACTATATTATAACTAATTGTATAATGGGCTTTCTGACCAGGGCAGGCTAGGTCAGGGTTTTACTATACAGGTGATTGGGATCAGGGCAGGCTAGGTGTTAGGGTTTGGGCCAGGGTATGTTTGAGACTGCAAGGAAACAGATTTTGTCTTTGGATGTTATTGGAAATTAAGGTTACAATGAATGGAAACATATGAATTGGAGAGGAAAACATTTCAAAAACATAAATTTCGTTACAGATCTACTTAACTACACAAAATAAAACATGACATCACAAAAACGAAACAAGTGTTCATAATAAGTTTTAAGACGATTGATAAATAAACCTGTGCAAATAGTCTCTAGCGATAATTTCATTATCCTTCTTAGTCTTCAGCATGGAATTGAATTGCTTGTCCACTATCACCCTATTATGCCAGTAGTCCATAAGTCTGTTGTAAGAAAAATAATGAAACAAGTTTTGCTGTGAACTACTTTGTAGTCTCGTTGATTTAATTTTTGAATTAATAACTTCAGACAAAACGGATTTATAAGTTTTGAGCTCAAAACAGTTGTCTATGTGATGGTATTTGCAAGTTTCCTTCTTATGCCCAGATTTTTTGCCATCATGAAATCTGTCTCCTACTACATAACGATCAGAAGAATGCGTCAAAGGATGTACCAGATCAGTTTTACAGTAGTACATGTGGTCATGGCAGATAGATCCATTGAACTCAAATGCCTTACATGAAACCTCTTGGTCCAGCTCTTTCACATGCTTCGTCTATAGTTGCATTAGTTGACAATTAAAATGTAATACCTTTCATTATTAGGGCGACTTACTGTGGGATTAACACCAGATTGGGGTTTTTCAAAACAACCTCTCCTTTCCCCCCACATTTGTCTTGTCATGGCAGGTTCTCGAGTTTCCAAATGTGCCACTACATCACATGCCATATCAACAGCATATACCAAAGGCCAATGTTTGGATGATAGTAGAAGATCGGCATGGTCTCTTGTGCTTTCCTTTCTCATAATAAACTTCGAAGCAGAAATAACCTAAATTTACAATAAAGTAAATAAGAGTACTTGACCAGACATCTCCATAACTTGGAATGGTAAAATTAAATGTACTCAATAGCAAATAACTGACAGCCTATGAATGACTAACTTACTTGGTGATGACAGTTTTTAAAAACTTTTCCACCAGAGCAACTAGGTACATCCTCAAATACATGGCATTCACTTTTGCCTTCTATAAGAAATGTGTGAAGTGATTCAATATGTTTTACCATCACTGGCTGTAAAATAACAACAAAAAACACCAAAAGATTGTGAAGAAATAATAAAGCACTATATGTAGTCATAACTAAGTAAATAGACAGTATCATTACCTTAGTTGCACTTTTACTAATAGGAATATCAACAAGAGAGCATATATTCTGTAGTTCAGAAGCTGAGTAAGTAGGTATACTCAGTGGATTATAAACCCCTTCACGTATGAGCTCAGCCATTTTTTTTGGACAGCCAATTGGCATGTTGTGTGACTCTTTCATTACCCTTTTTTATGTTCAGTATTGACAACCACTCCTCTGCATGAAGGTGGCAACCAAGGGGCTATCTCTTCTGCAACTATTGGTTCCACTTTGCTGCATTTATATACAATACCCTCAATTAATTTTAAATCAACATTGTTCCACCAAGCCTCCACATCTATTTCATGTGGCTCCATTATATTATTCAGTTCTTTATGCCACTTGATCTACAAATCATTAAAATAAAATTATAAGGTGCACCACCTATGACAGCATAATGTAAATACCTTGCTAGTAGATATTGGGGTACAGTTCTTTGCATTGCCATCACCACTTTCAAATATTGGACAAATTCCACACATTCCACAGATCGCTAAATCCCAGTCTCTATTTGTGAGAGCTTCAAAGGCAAAATACCCATCATATAGCTTCTCTTTCAGGTATCTGATCTCAGTTTCGGAGAGCAATGGTGCAAAAGGTAGCAATAGAGCAGCATTTACAACAGCTGAAGTTGTATTTCCTGGTGGTTCCCCAAATTTCACATGTTCTCTTATTTCAAATAAAATATCTAGGGACACCATCAGCTTATTGCTTATATTAAAAACACCTATACAAACTACATTTAAATGACCATGGTTTTTTACTCAAGAACAAACAAACCTTTCTTCCAATCCATAAATCCATGCCTAGCATGACAGTTGCCACAATTTTTTACACGCACATTAATTGAATGTATGCCACATTTTGTTAATCGCCAAAAAGAGCCCCTTCCACCCTGCAATTTAGTCTCACTACTTAGAAAACTAAAACAGCACCTACAATGTGTATCTTTTGGACAATATGTAGTATCCCACACCTTTAAAACAATGATAAAAATTATACTAATAATTAAAAAAAATAAGCTATTAACATTGCTAGCCTTAGAATGGGGGAGAAAAGCATCATGAATACCATGCTGTTCCAAAGTTAGGTTTGAATTCATCATTTGAATGTCCACTAAAACACTCTGAATTTCTGGGGAACTTGGAGCTTCTGGAATTAATTCAAAACCCTTATGGAATGCTTTCACACTTGCTTTCCTTCCAATCGAGGATTCTTCATCTTTCGCTAACCAATATTGATATTGATTATTAACACAAAAATAAAATACAAAATTCTTACTTTTATCTGCGGTTGCCAATTTTCCTTCAGTACAACCTTCAAAAAATAGGATATAAAAATTATAGCTATATGATTTAATACTGAACAATAATAATGCTATTAACTAACTCTATCTGAAAATTTTTGGTGATTGTGTATTTGACATATGACTGCTCAAAAGAGTCTGGTGTCTTGTGCACAAAGTTAACGCATTTGTTCTAGAATTATGTCACATAATCAATCAATACAATCCCCCTGTAATTGAATCGATAGCACAGATCAAAAATATCATTAACAACAATAAGATTAATGTTCTTCTACATATACAGAGGGGCTATTCCTTGGCTAAATGTGAATCTGCAATACCTGATAAGTGGCTTTCATCAAAAGGAATGAATGAAAACTCTTTCTTCAACTTTTCTCTCGAAAATATCCCCCAAAGGCATAAGTATATGTGGAAGCAGCGCCTAGAAATTTTAGGAGCTGTAGTAGCACCACTCAAAGACTGCATGCGTTTGAATTTACTGCATGTGCAATATAGTTGTTTCTTACTGTCTATTCGAACGTGCAAAATTCCAGGAGTATTTTCGTGTGTGTTTTTGTCCTGAACCACAAAATTGTTGGCAGAAATCTTGCAAATGATATTGTTCAAGTTATCAGTGCGCACATGTTCTTCAAAAATCTTCATCACTTCAGGTGGGAAAGGAACAGTGTGCAGTGTTTCAGCAGACAAAGTTGTAATTTCACTATTCATTGAATATTTTTGATTTTTTACGGACAAAACATGGCCACACTCAATTTCACTGGTTAAAGAATTAGACCGTGCTCGTGCTTCAAATACTAGTCTGCATTCATCGTAGTGGCAAATCCATTCTTGCTCACTATTTCTACTGAGGAAGCATCTACACACGTAAAAAAGTTATACATAAATCGTAATGCATTATTAAGATTTAAATAATCCAAATATACCTGTACTCAGGTCCTTGTTTTCTTACTCTTACAGAGTATACCTTTAAGTGTGACTTGAGGCTTGAGTAAGAAGGAATTAGGTGGGTTACCTCAATTGCATTGAATCTACTTTGTGTCATATTCACTTCAGTCAAAGAGGAACTCTCTTTTTTCCTCTTTGGAGCGGGAAGGTGGCATCCCTTGCAGGATAACGCCTTGTTACCATTGCTGGTGCCACACGACGAACACAGGAATGATCCTCTTTTTGCCATCTTTGTTGCCAGGGACGTAAAAAATGTTGCTCGCCTTCGGTTGCGCAGAAAATCAACCCCTCGGTAGTTGATACCCCTGGCAACTCCAGAACTACAACAATCTTTCAGCTCACGTTGACTACCTACAGCGCTGCGGAACAATAATTTCACTGAAAGGTATACAAGTAGACCAATTATAGTTAGGTCAGAATGGGATGATTGTTATTTTAACAAATACCAAATACAATTATTAGAAAATGCCACCATCAAGGATTATATCAGAAGAATCCATTATGTATCGCATCAAGGATGATGGAAATCCTGGAGAGCCTGTATCCAACTTTGGAATCAAAGTCAAGGCTTCTGTTCATGTATCATCTGATGCAGGTGGGCCTGGACTTTTGCTACATTTGAAGAGAAATCATGATAACCTTGATGGGTATGATTTAATTGTTTCCAATAATATTTTTAACTAACTAATAATGGTGAATACCTTTTCTGATTTTCTTAATTATAGTAGCCCTCTAAAAAAATATTTCTTTATTATTAAAAATGAATGATCGTATTGTTCTTGTACAATGATACGACATTTCTAATTTAGTATCGACAAAAATCATTAGTAAAATATAGCTAGCTAGCTAGCTAAACTTCAGCTAGCTCCTTAATTATTTATTTATTTTCATTTCATGTAGGATTTTTTTTTGTCCCATGGCTGAAGTGTCTGGAACAGTTAAGCACTTTCTGGTATCTATAAATCAGCAGTTTCCTGGTGGAGCACTTTTCCTTTTATTGTCCGACAATGAGTTCCATAAAGTTATGATGGATTTGACTAACTCAATGATGGAGCACACCCAGGATCAGTTATTTGCAGCCAGAATTATAGGAAAAAATACAGCAGATGGTAATGTGGTATGGGTAATGTCAGAGAAAATTCAGATTGGCAGCGATGGGAGACTACTAATGCCATGTGATACTCCCTTTCTATGGCTACGAAAGTTGGTAAATGGTACCAATGTACTCTTACAGGAATCTCTGGCCTGTAAAATTGCAACACCTTTAGATGAAGGAGAGAGTTTGCATGAATTGTGCTTTTCTATTAAAAAATTCATGCCAGAAAACTTCATGGCGGCAATGGCAGTCGCAAGTGCGTGCATTATGGGAGCCAATTATACTTCAATTCTTTCCATGTTTGGTTGCTGCGGTGTCCCATTGCTAAGCGGTCCACCTGGGTCATGCAAATCTGAAGCAACAAAGTGTTCATTAGCATTGTATGGGGCACACGAAACACATTCATGCAACAATCTCACTACCCCGTCATATTTATTCAAAGCAGCAAGCCAAACCACCGTTCCGATTTGTGTTGATGATATCAATGAAAAAGCTGCCGACTCATGGGAGGAGCTAGTAATTGATGCATATAATGGTATGGAATATTTTAAAACTCTTCCCATACTAACAGCAAATTGGAAAATTGATGCCAGCAGACCTAGAGCACACTCCCGTGTGATCCAAATTCCCTTCCAACAACATGAAGATGAGCCAGAAGCAAACATACTATTCTCCAATATGTCCACAAGTCGAGATGCCGCAACAAAATCTATAGGCCAGCTGGTTCAACTGAGTACTAAATTTGAGAAGTCTGAAACAAAAGAGTACATTAATCAAGACATAAGTCCATTTGTATCAAAAATCTTAAGCCAGTTTAGTTCTCCTGCCAGATTCACTACTACTATGTCTGTCTTTATGTACTTCTTTATTGAGGTATCATTTTATAAATTGCATGGTAGCTACACTAACATTGTTATTTTTGTTACATTTACAGCTATCTAGATTACTTCAGAATCCAGAACCTCTAGTTACTGAGGAAGACTGCTGGAATTTTTTTGCTGACAATATGGCACCTATGACAGCAACAGCAGAAAAATCAAAAATATTAGATGTTCAAGAATCTAATAGTTCAAGGGACATGATATTCTCGTTCCTTAAAGAACTTGCTGAAAAGATTCAGTTACTTAAAATAAATGAGGTTACTACTTGCCATTGAATAAGTACTTGTTTTTTTTTATAAAGATATTGTATTTTCATTCAGATACTTAAGATGCTATCCTTAGATGTAACTACAGCATGCCATCTAGGTAAATGCATTGCTATTAGAACTAGTGAAGCTGTACCACTAGTTAATGAATCTTTGAATGATGGAAATAAATTTTCTGGAACTTCAATTGAAAGGGCACTAAGAATATCAAACTTAGGAAAACGATCTAAACAGCGATTTCTGAAGGCAAATGCAAAAGAGAATGTCATATTGCAAAGCAAAAGGGGAGCTGGAGGAAATACAACACCATACAAATGCATCATTATAAAGCAAAGTGAAATTTCACAAGAAGTGATGGAATTGCTACGTATAGGTAAATTAAGGAGAAATGTATAAAGTTATAATGACTTATTTATATTACAGGAGTTCTGAATGAATCATATATACAGGATGAACTAGACCATTTAGGTGATATTGGAAGAACTGCCGGTTAAGTTTACAGCTATATGCATCTTGTATAATTTTGATATTTCTTTAATTCGAATTAGAAGTTGTCAGTGAATCAGCTGAACCAGAAAGATCTCAGGAAGGCACCACTGTAGATGCAGTGAGTGAAGGTTAGCTGATTGTATTTGTAGTAGCAAGCATGAATAACTTTTTGTTGATATTGATACTAGGGATTCCTGTTCAGCTAAGTAGCCAAATTCAGAAAGAATGCATAGCAGATAGCGAAGGTTTGTTGATTATAGTTGTAGCTAAACATTTTGTATAAATTTTTCTGATCTTAGGGAAAACAAATAAAGAAGATAATATAGAAGATTTAATAAGTGAAGGTATGTGAATCATTGTTTGTTCAAATATGTTATAAAAACATCTTCAATGTTCAGCTACAGAAATGGACCTACCAGAAGAATGTCCAGTTCTTGAACCATGGTCTCCAACAGTATCTGAAGGTATAAGCTAATTAAAGTTGATAAAGGTAGCTATAATATTTTATAACAATTTTGTTGTAGATATACCAGAGTTAAATTCAGTTGCAATAAATCCAGGTAAGAATTATTAACTGTGTTTGCAAAAATTACATATTGCTGTTTTTAGATGTTCCTGCAAGCAAAAGGCCAAAGTTATGCTGACCATTGTGATCCACCATTGCAATACCACCTATACCCAGTCCATACTCTCACTTTACCCAATCCATACTCTCACTTTACCCAGTCCATACTCTCACTTTACCCAATCCATACCCTCGCTTTACCAGTCAATACGCTCGCTATACCAAGTCCATACCATCACTTTACCCAATCCATATCTCACTTTACCCAGTCCATCTCTCACTTACCCATCCATACCCCTCGCTACCCAAGTTCCATACTCTCGCTAGAAACAGTCATACTCTAACTTACCCAAATCCCCCCCCCCCCCCCCCCCCCCCCCCCCCCCCCCCCCTCCCCGCCCCCCCCCCCCCCTACCTCGCTGTACCAGTTCAATACTATACTTTACCAATCATACTCTCGCTTTACACAATCCATACTCTCGCTTTACCCAATTCATACTCTCGCTTTACCCAGTCCATACTCTCACTTTACCCAATCCATACTCTCACTTTACCCAGTCCATACTCTCGCTTTACCCAGTCCATACTCTAGCTTTACCCAGTTCATACTCTCACTTTACCCAATCCATACCCTCGCTTTACCCAGTCCATACTCTTGTTTTACCAATCATTTACATACCTTAGCTACTGCCACTTCCAATAAGGATATTTCATTGATGAGATTTCTTCACCACTCCTTCTGCCTCTGATGTCATATGCAAAAGTAACAGCTCCAGCAGTTTAGATTTTACGTCATCTCACTCCACTAGTTGTTGCAGCCTATGCAAATAATAGGATAATAGCATAGATTGTGCACCCATACAATTGCCTTATGCTAGCTGCTATTTCAGCACAACTTAGCTATAACATACCGAGGGGGTTAAACCTAGGATCCCCAATCCCCCTTCGAACTTTGGGGAAAATATAGCACAGCGAATGTTTAATTGTATGAATATTACGATCATAAAATCATGCATGAAACATTGATCAATGCATATATACATTCTCATACAAGCATGTGCATCACAGTAGAATGTTTAGAAAAAGGATGTGTCAAGTAAACACACACAGCACGTGTCTGTTACTCCAAGCAAAATAAATCTCACATGAATGATACAATCACCTTCAAATGTCAGCTCAAAGTTACAATCAACTATTTATCACATAGTTTTTCAGTCTATTACAAGATTTTATATGTAACAACAGACACCCTCAGCCATGTGGGTTAAAATAGTATAATACTTCACAATTTTAAATACTGCAACAAGAGAACTTCCCCCCCCCCCAAAAAAAAAACAAAAAAACTCGGATCGGACTTGTTCATTAACATTTTGAAAAATTTACTAATATCTATATAGTAACAGGGGTTCATTAAGGGTGGGGGGGCAGGGGAGACACTCGCCCCCTTGAAATATTCTTAAAATATCGTAAGCAAAATGTGTAGTTAAAAGTGAATATTTAAGGTGAAGGGAAATGCTTAAATTATGCCCATCTCCTTTCTCGTCATAGTTATGCACGAAAGTTGTGTCACCCTTTAGATAGCACAAACTCAACCTCGCCCACTCTTAAAGTGATTTCTAAATGAATCCCTGAATATTACGCTTGTGTGTCAAATAACGACAATGACCATGTGTGTATTCATGAATAATCCATCAGCTTAAACAGTCTGGCAAAGCATCGTCCTTACTTCAATGGGTAAAGAGTCATCACATTCAGTAAAGAGTGATTAATTGTTACTAAAAAGTGGGTGGAATAGATGAGGGAAGGCAGTGTAGGTTTCAAAAGTTTCGTGGAGCGTAAGTCCACAATCATGATGGTAGGACAGAGATTCAGAAGCAGGATAATTAGACAAAGGACTCTATGACTCAAGAAGACAGAACTAAAGAAAGGAAATGTGGGGGATAAGAAAAGCTTAGATAGTTAAAATGAAGAGAGCAGGAGAGGAAAACTAATTAACCGTACTCAATAGTAGAGAATGATAACTGAGCAAAATAACTTCAATACGTCAAGCGCCACTGTGTGGCGGGGTACTTGATGCTAGTATATTATAATATACATTATATAATTCCCCTTCAAAAATATTTCCTAATTTAGAATCCACCTAACCTTGCAAGCCACTTTTACTCGACTGCATAGTCTACCACACATGTGATCTTCTTATCTTGTTGTATAAAGTCCTGAACAATCAATAAATTAAAAAATTCTCAAGAATTTCTTAAAAATCAATGTGTACTAAATAATCATACCAACACTGAAATTAAGGCCAAGCGCCTCCTCATAGTGAAAATTTTGAAGAAACTATCTAAATATGATACTTTAGTAAAGTTGCACAACATTCGAATCCAGCACCTATCACAGTTCAATAGTATCTGAGTGCAGTATGCAGTTAGGCAGTACTCAAAATTACAGCACTCAAACTCATAATAATGCCATGCTAATTACTCAAAGAATCTATATAATAATATGCTCGTGTGTCAGTAACAACGATCGACAGTGTGTATTCATGAATAATTCACGAACTTAAAAAGTATGGTGATAAAGCATCGTGATACCTTGAATAGGTTGTCCCATTCAGAAAGTGATTAATAGTACACTAAAAAGAGGGTTGAATGGACAAGGAGAAGGCGGCTAGTTAAATCACTGAGTAAAGGCGGCATATGTTTCAAGAAGGAAGGGAAAAGTGCGAAAAAGAAGGCAACATTTCAACAAAGCCCAAGTCCACAATCATGATAGAAGGACAGAAATATTCAGAAGCAGGAGAGACAAAGAAATAGAAGGGACTCCATGACTCGAGAAGAAAGGTGAAAGAAAGGAAAGGTTGGGGATAAGAAAAGCTGGATAGTTCAGGAAAAAGAGAGCAGAAGAGGGAAACTGATGTAGAGAATGATAACAATGAACAAAAATAACTTACGCTACTGCATTCTTACTGTGCAATAAGTCAAGCACCACTATGAGGTGGGGTACTTGCTAGTTGTAAATATTTTTTGTCTTGCAGCCTAAGGGTGGCGGATATGCCCTAACTCCTCCCACCCCTTTCCAAACAAATTTTCTAGATAAAACCCTGACTATAATAAATTTCTGTTATAACAGTAATTATTATTATTATTTATTATTAATAATAAAACTGTTGCACTTCTTGATAAGAAGCTACTCAACTTTATTGTAAATGTTGCAGAACTAGAGTGCTCCTAATGTCTATCATCAAATATCTTGTGGCTACATGAGAACTAATCATGAAAGAAATTAGTAATACAACTGGTGGACATCACTCAAGTGATAAAAGCATAAACCACAGCCTACAATTTCTCTGTCCTAAGACTTAGAAAGTCCAAGAACTACAGTTCCAATAGAACATACAAACGTCACCAGCTCATACATGTGTCTATTACCATGTGACAGGAGTCCACATCCTTCACCTGTTCAATAAAAACTGATGCATATCACTCATACCCCATCTCCTCCACCTGGACTTTTAATGAAACTAGCCCCCTATCACGTCCCATTCAAAGGTCATATCCTGTCCATTCTCTCCCCTCCCCCACCCTGCAAGCCACACAGCAACAACAGGAAGGTCACAAACATCACCGAAATCAGGTATGCCCTGGGCATCATCATAAAATAGTTTGAACAATCACCTCAACCAAAATGATGGACACTCAACTCAAATGAGACATGTACACCACAACTTGAGACTTGCTTGATTCCATCTATATTGAGGACTTCGTCAAGAACAAACACTTACCAGTAAGTCTTGCCTCGCAGGTTGGTTATGAGCCAGCTTGAACTACGGCAAGACCTTCAACTTGCCAGTCAGTCCAGTAAACCTGAGTGTTTTATTCACATGGTCATAATAACCCGTAGCAGCTAAAAATATTATGTGACACAATCTGGGCAGTGTGTAGAGGAGGCTATAGGGGCAAAGCCACCGTGATTGATATCAGCAGTGGCATAGGCAGAGGGTGGGGGGTGGGACTTCAGGCCACCAAAATTGTGGGGCATAATCTAACAAGGCAACTTCTCACTTTTAAACCCCCGACCCCAAGAAAATGTGCCCCTTTACTAAACATCTTCCAACACCGCTGATCAGTCGTGTGACTACTACAAATACTAATGGCTAGCACAAGTATTCGACAATAGGCTTCAATTGTATATTCCACAGATTATTTGTAAGGTTACTCCGGATTGACTGCCTTAATGTACAACTTAAACTAAAATAGTTTAAACCTACACGACTAACACTTGCACAACTCATTCAAAGTAGAGTATATTATAGTTATTTCACATTAATCCCACCCCTACACCACCGCCGCATTAATTCACGCAGTATCTAACGCCTGAGCCTACCTAATCAATATGACAGACCACTGTAGCTCGTCAAGCCTCTTCTCCCACATTTCTTTCCACATGCGCTGCGTGTGCAATGTATCTGAACAAATGACGACCGTTGTTTTGCCTAATTGGGCGGTACCTTTCCGTTGCTATAGTTATAAGAGAAATAAAAACAATAACAAATCCATCACCGTGAATGGACAGGTTTTAAAGCGTATAAGGACAGCTAAGACGGTTTTTTTCGATTAAAGGATTGATCCATCACTAAATTGAGGGGTGTCGGGCCTGCAGGTATCTTCTGACGAGTAAAGCGGCATACATCACCCCCAAATAGCTATCTGACCTCCAGTAGGAATAGCTACTTCATTATTTTGCAAAATGAATTGCTTCTATTAAACTATAATATGCAATAAAATAAATTGCTGTTACTGCTGATAATATACACAATCTGTATACTTCAATGGCATGATGAACAAAACTATTTTCATCAGAATGGTTTAGCTATACCAGTGGATCTAGAACCATACAGCTATATAGCTACTCTGAGACTTGACAAATTCATAATCTTGTAACTGGACTAGATAATAGATAATACAAACAACGCAGTGATTTATAATAATGGTATGTATAAGTTACTGATATGACATCCAGACTTTATCCCTACCATGGTAAAATTGTATGTGAAAACTGTATAACAGACACTAAATGTTGCACTAAAGTGAACTAAGTTTTCCAGTCAGTTTTCCGTCAGAATGGTTTAGCTATACCAGTGAATCTAGAACTTTACAGCTACATAGATATTCTGAGACGTGTAACTAGACTAGATAATACAAACAATGCAGTGATTTAATAATGGTATCTATAAGTTACTGATACGACATCCAGACTTTATTCCTACCATTGTAACATTGTACAGTCGAACCTCCCTACAACGGGACTCCGAGAAGCGGTCAGACTCTCAATAACGGTCAGACCGTTGGGAACGGAGTATTTTCTGCATGTATGTAATGGATTTTTTGACTCCAAGTAACGGTTGACTCTCTACTCCGGACAACGGCCAAGTTGTGTGCCCCAAAATGTAATGTCTTGTACAAAATTTACTTCTTGGGACGGCCAGTTAGCCACACCCAACTTATTGATGCCTCCATTTTGCCTAGCCTTTCAATTTTAACTTGCCACGCCTAACTAATTTATGACTTGTGTGCCTTAATAAAAGACATAGCTAATACTAAATGAATGCTAATACTAATTTTACATTCATTACAGATGTCCCTCTATTAACTAGTTCTCTCATTCGGCAGACATAAACAGGTGGGCCGAACACGCGGTAGATACAGGGCACTTCCAGGCCATAACCGGCGCCTTTGTTCACTCTCTCTCCTTGGACCACAGCGTGTGCTATCTACTGGATCCACGTCAACATGCGAATCAGAGGAAACTTGAATTGAATTCTGGACATTGAGTGAAAAAGAGGAGCCCTGGACTGATCCATAGACAGATCCATTTAAAAGAAGCTTGTTGCTTTTACCTTTAATGTCCTTTGGGTTTGCCCCAGAGGAAATCAAAGACTTTCTCTCCTTTAAGAGAATACTCTCAGAGTTTCTCTTTGAAGGAATCATATAAGGTTTTATATACACCTTTCATTTGGTCAATTTACTTCGGTTGGATAGGATTACAGACACTTCAGTTGTTCTCAACAACTTCACAAGTAGAGGTCGAGGCCTTACATGAGAGGGGCTATATTTACCCATTCTCGTGCAATCTCTAACAGAAAGCTTAGAGATATCAGGCATGAGTGAAGATAATACTGATATCACTTGCTTTTGATCACTGTCTAACCTAACCTGATGTGAAATGCCTTGAAGACATTCATCAATATCGTATATCACTAAGCTAAACTTACGTTCCCATATATTTACAAATTCTGCGCATCTTCACTTGCACATACAGTTTATCTTCTCTTTATTGTCATTATGGAATCTCATTCCATTCCAGCTGACTGGAAGGTACACAAATTATTTCCTCTCCACAAGAAAGGAATTGTATCTGAAGTTAGCAACTACAGGCCTATTTCTCTCGTAAACATTCTTCATAAAGTACTAGAATTAATAGTCTACTCTAAGATAATATATTTTATACATCCAAAAATTTCAAAGACACAATTTGGTTTTATCAGAAATAGATCCACTCTTCAACAGCTTCTTCTATCATAGCTATACTTCAGTTTTCAATTCTGTGGAGTCAAAGCAACACACAGAAATTGTGTTTCTTGATTTTGCCAAAGCCTTTGATTCAGTCCCCCACAATGAACTTCTGTATAAACTTTGGCTAACTGGCATTACTGGTCCTCTTTGGTTACTTTTCAAAGATTACTAACAAAATAGAAAGCATTTTGTTGAGGATGAAGGGTGTAAATCTGACTTACTTACTGTCAAATCAGGTTTACCTCAAGGTTAGTGTACTTGGACCTCTGCTTTTTCTTATTTATGTTAACGACATACCGGCTCTCTGCTCTTTTTCGTCTGTGTTTTTATTTGCTGATGATGCCAAACTTATTGCCTCTCTAAACTCTGCAAGTGAGAATTTAGCTCTTCAAAAGGATCTTGACAATTTATTGTCATGGTGTCAATCTTGAAAACTTTCTTTAAATACTTCTAAATGTGCATACATGAGCGTCTCCCTATCATCATCTACTAACAACAATTACACCATCGGTAATGATACAATTAAAACAGTGACTCAACAGAAAGATTTAGGTATTTTAATCTCTGATATATAGTTTATCTTGGTCTGTCCACATCAAAGAAATTAATATGCAGCAAAGCTTATCGGTCTCTGTATTTAATTAGGCGAACAATTCCTTGCACATCACCCATTAACATTAAGAAGTCCCTCTATCTATCACTTGTAAGATCTCAGCTGACCTACTGTTCCCAGCTATGGTTTCCCAACTAAATACAAGACATTATCTTATTGGAAAGAGTTCAACGGCATGCAACTAAATACATTTTAAATAATTATAATATTTCTTACAAATTAAGACTTATTCATCTCAATATTTTACCACTAATGTACTGCCTACAATTACTAGACCTATTATTTTTTGTTAAATGTCTTAAGAATCCGTCTGATTTATGTAATGTATTTAATCACGTCACTTTTCATTCTGGGTCCACAAGATCTTCATCTAATCCAAAAAACTCCGAAATAAGGTCAAACTCTCTACAAAGGCCAAAGGGTTCGTCCCCATGCATGGCTGTTGTTCGGAGGTTCGACTGTAGTTGCTATAGTATAATCAGAAAAGGTGAGGAGAAAACTGATGACTTGTCAGTGTTTCATCCAGACATTCTTGCAAGGGGGGGCAAAATAGAGTTTTGAAAATGTAAGGGGGGGCGGGCGGCACTGGTCACCATGGGAGTGAAATAGAATTATTGGAAGGCCTATGTCCTACATTAAAAAAACATAATCTTATCTAATGAGGTCTGCATATGTCAGATCCTGACAAGTAAATTCAGCTACTCATTTTCACCTCCACCGTCTAGCAATTTTCAGTCAACTGTGACATTCACTATTTAGATGCTTTTCACACACTATTCAACTCTGACTCTCACCTCCCCTTAGGTTTATCACACGTTGATTCACACTTACGGTTGCTGGCTGGCTATAAAAAGGCCAGCCCTCAGCTCACCGTAGCAGTTGTTGAGTTTTGATCTATACAGATTCTACAACTTCCAGAACCAGAACTCTAAGCACTCGTAGTCCCTGACAGCTTAGATAGTCTCAAATGGATATTCGCTCTTTCTTCTGTGGTGCAAGCTCTTCAAAGTCACCTGGCCACTCAAGTAGCAGTGACACAGAAGATAAAATTGACAGCAATCAATCTGATACTGAGTTTTTGGAGCCAAGTCCTGCCAAGAAAAGATTAATTGTCCATGAGAAGCATGCAAAGGAAAGATTAACTACACATGAGAAAAGCAAGAAAATCACTGCAAGCAGTCGAAAATACAACAAAAAATGGGAAGAGAGCTTCAATTGGCTGATGTTTGATAAAAATTTCCAAGGAGTTTTTTGTAAGGTTTGCAGGAAGAGAGGAATTTCTCTTCAAAGAACAGGAGGAACATGGATCTCAAAACCTTTCACGAACTGGAAGAAGGCAATAGAGAAGATGAAAATTCATGCAAAGAGTGATATTCACCTATCATGTGAAGCAGAGATGGCTGCAGCTACAGCACTACAAGAAGGGTCAGTCATTCAGCAACTCCAACAAATTAATGATGAGGAAAAGTTGAAGAACAGAATGGCCATTAAAGCTCTAATTCGTTGCACCCATTTTCTAGCTCGTCGCCACATTCCCCACACAGCAAATTTTGATGAACTTATTGATCTAATCGTAAGTTGTGGTGCAGAAGATTTAAAGGGGTTCCTTGAAAGAGCTAGATTAAATGCAACCTACACATCTAAAGTTGCTGTTGTTGAATTTGTTGAGGCAGTTGGCTTATGGGCTGAAGAATGTTTACTGAAACGGCTTCGCCAAGCTTCCCATTTCAGCATAATGGCAGATGAGTGCACTGATGTGACGACCACAGAAGAGCTTTCAATTTTCTTCCGCTGGGTGAACATGGACGGTCAACCTGTTGAGCACTTCTTGGATATAGTTCCATTGAAAGCTACTGATGTAAAGACTATTTATTCTGCCCTTGTTGAATTCATGAAAGATAAAAACATACAGATTAGCAAGCTGGTGGGTATGGGATTCGATGGAGCAGCTACTTTCTCTGGGAAACACAATGGTGTGCAGAGTCTCCTGAAGAAAATTTCACCTCATGCACTTTTCGTACACTGCCATTGCCATTTGCTACAGCTATCATGCGTTCAAGCAGCTAATGCTACCAGTGGGATAAAACATGTGTACATCACACTCACCACCCTCTGGAAATTTTTCCACTATTATCCTAAGCGAGCTGAGAGTCTCAAAGCAGTACAGCAGGTGCTTGACTTACCTGAGCTGAAAGTTGTGAAACCATCAGATACTCGCTGGCTGTCCCATGAACGCTGTGTGAAGGCAGTCAAAGCTAGCGACAGTGCAATTGTGACTGCTCTAAACAATATCTATGAGCAGACACATGCACCTGAAGCTCTAGGTATCAGTAAAGCCTTATGTAGGCCCTCAACTTTAGTGGCCATATACCTCCTTGATTCTGTTCTGCCACAAGTGGCGAAGTTGAGCAGAGCTCTCCAGACTGAGAGAATAGACTTGACAGCTATCACCCCTCTTGTTGATGCCACTCTCAATACACTTGATGATGCCATGTTACCTGCTGCTAACTGGTTATTAGAACTGATGGATGCAAAGAATGAGATCGAAGAAGTCACTGACATCACGTTAACCACGGAAAGCATTGCTACATTCCAAGGACAAGTGGCTGAACCGTTTATCAGGATGCTGAAGGCAAACATATCCAGCAGATTTATTTCACAAGATATTGTCTCCTCATTTGGCATCTTTGATCCGAAGAAAGTGCCAGCTGCTGACTCTTCTGACTTCCATACATATGGTGAGGACTTAATAGATGTACTATTAGCTCACTATGGTGCAGAGCTGCCTGCTAAGACTGCTGATGGAGATGAATATACCAAAGAAGCTCTTATTTCCCGCGAAACCCGAGAGGAGTGGAAAACATTTCGAAGCTACTTATCGAAGAAGCCGAAAGGTAACCTGCACTTGCAGTTGAAAGAGCTCACCACAAGTGATATGCTTAGTGAAATTTTTCCAAACATTAGCACCCTGGAAAACATATGTCTATCTATCCCTGTCAGCACTGCTTCAGTGGAAAGGAGCTTCTCCAAAATGAAACTAATTAAAACACGAATTCGAAATCGAATTGGGCAATCACAATTATCCTATTTGATGAAAATAGCCATGGAGACACCCGAGACGCTCTCATCTACACAATTAAATGACATTATTACAGTATGGAACAAAAACCTAGACGAATTGCTGTGTGAATATTGTTTATTATTAATTTGGTTTACATTTTTCTCTTAATAAATATCGGTTCTTTCAAAAGGGTGGGGGGCACTTAGAATCCAAGGGGGGGCATTTAGAACCCAAGGGGGGGCAAATGCCCCCTTTCGCCCCCCCCTAAATGAAACCCTGCTTGTCTATTTAAAGCTCACATTACAAAAATGAGTATTAGGGATATAAATTGATTCAATTAGTTTTGTGTCTTAGTATAGATGTGTGTGTTAGTTTTGTGTAGGCAGAGATGTGTGTATGTTTTCTAGGCAGAATGCGTGTTGTAAATCATTTCAAAACCCACCAAGCTGGCCAGCAAACTGTTCATGTTTTCATATTGCACATTGTAGATATTATATTTTGATTAAATTTGTTACTGGCTAAGAATCTTGTGATCATGTCATAATACTCTAATGAGCAACTCACGTGTCACTTTTTCATGTTCCATTGAACAAAGGAACTATCGGGTAAAGGTTTGCTATGCAGATGTGGTTGTTATGGATCACTTTTGGTAAAGGGTTGCTATACACATACCTGTTTGTATTTTTTGAGCCCTTGGTAAAGGATTGCTATACATACTATAATGCATATTTAGGAGCTCTTGATTAAAGATTGCTACGTATAATGTGATGTCTGTTTTGGAAAACTTGGTAAACAGTTGCTATACTATTGTTATACCTGTTTGTATTTTGTTTGGTGTACTTTTGGCGAGGGTTGCTATGCAATACGTGTTAGTATATGTTTGGCATTTTTGGTAAAGGGATACTATAGGTTTCATACAGGATTTTCAGCTGGGGTGGTTGGGTGGGGAGCTATTAACAGTGAACCCCCCAAATAGAAGCAGACTTACCTTGACCCCTTCGGTATAACTTGTGTACCTGTAGTATTTCTATAGAAGGAATTTTTTTTTGTTGTTGTTGTTGCTATAAACGTACTTAATGCTGTAATGTGATAGCTACTTTTAGTATTTTGGTAATATTGTGATTCCTGTTTGTGATACCTATACATTTCTGTGAAGAACTTTTGGTAAAGGGTTACTACACATATAGTAGTACCTGTTTGTCATCTTACTTTTGGTAAGGGGTTGTTTAAAGGGTTTGCTATGCATACCTATTTGTTTTGGAGCATTTATTGTAATGGGTTGCTTCACATATGTCTATACCTGTCTGTATTTCTCTTTGGACACTTGGTTTGGGTCAGTGGTAGAAAATGTAAATTCATTGCATGTTTTAATATAACCACTACATTCTTGCATCAGCTTACAGTAATCCAAGTATGATAAAATTGAATGTAACATATTCACAAAGAGTTAGATAGGAACTATAGCTGTAGTCAACTTTGCTAAAGAGTTTCAGTTGAACGAATTAAAATATTGGAGTCTAGGATTGTTAAAAAATGTTTGGGCCGAACAAGTTTCACAAACTTATGATGCAGAATCCTTCAATTCTAACACCTCCCAACTCCTCAACTTCCTTTCTCAACATGGTAACCATCTTCATCCTTGAAATTTTCTGTGCATAATTGACACTTGTATTCGTTTTGGAGCACTTTGGTAAAGGGTCGTTGTGCACAATGTGATACTTTTTTATATTAGTTTTGGAGCACTTTGAGTGTATGCTATATATGATTCATTATGGGTAAATTTGGATTTTTTTATTTATTTATGTTATAGATAGGTTCATTTTGATTGTAAGTGGTGTTGCAGTGATTGAAGAAAACCAATATTCCAATAAGCTAATATTAATGGCAGACATCTTTTGATATTGATAGCTGATCCAATATTTAGGTAAATTTGGTGAAAGCATAGTTTTAAAACCCTACTGCTGTGAGTAGTCAAGGGAGGTCCATTGTAGTTGCAGTAACAGGCCACGACTTTTTTTTAATTATTATTTATTTTATTTTATTTTTTAAAATTTTTTTTATAAGAGTCATTGAAAGTATCAGAAATAGTATCAGCTCACTAGGAACCAATAAGGATAGTTCGTGATCGGCAATATTCCAATGGCCGACTTGATTTTCTGTGCAACACTATTTGTAAAGATGTATGACATTAGTAGAAGGATTCAGTTAGGTGGCTGCAACCACAAACACAAATAATTTATTCACAAGACTTATATTTACTGTTTCTATTTACTGGGACAAGAGTGAGGTCAATAATCATTAAAAACCGAATTCAGTTAGGTGGGTTATGAAAGTGCTTAATTTAGTGGTTTTCAGTGAATAAATAATAGAATTAATCTGTACTGTAGCTATCTTGATTAAAAAAAAAAAAGGAAAATAGTAATCAATATTGGTCAGTGGCAGATTCAAAATAGTGCTGTCATTTATTGATGTAATTGTTCATTTCATTACAGTCTATGAAGGTATCCAATGCTGCCACAGATCATTTCAAAGCTTTAATGTCTGGCAACTCATGCACCTGGATGTTAACAAAACAAGCAAACAATGGTCATGAATGCATCATTCATTATGTTGTTGTATTATTCTATTGATGTACAGCATTTATTATAAAATTTAAAAAAATTTTTTTTTTTTAAAAACATGTATTGGAAGGTATACTAGTAGCACTGAGAAAGGGTACCACAAAGCACCATTAGGAATGTGCTGAAGCACCACTCTGGGTGTTCTGAATCATCTGCTTGGGGTGTTAGCATGCAACTGGCTGGAGTGCCACACAAGCACCTATGCGGGTGTTGTAGAGTGTTTCATTACACCCAATATGGGGTGTTAAGCTAGCACCATTCAAGAAGTTGTAGAGGAGGCGCCGTTCTAACACCTGTAGGGTGTTCATTAAGCACCCCATTTTTTTACTGTGCGGGTGCGCAAGTTTTATTACCACTTCTGGTACGCGAAGGTGTCCGAAGTGGGTGGTGTGCACTCAACGAAAATTGAGTTTCTCACCGCGCATGGCTTTGGGGAAGAGGTTTACAGAGAGGGGGAGGGGCTGGTGTGCCGCGTTAGTTCGAAAGCTTGAGTATTAATTCTCTTAAATGTGCACATTCGCTGGCTGCTGCTGGGATATCGATGATGGCTAGTAACAACTCTGTGGAAAGGAACGGCGATCGCGACGGTGGTAGAGTTATATTGAGGGTGGACAGAAGATTTTGTTCCCATTGCCAAGAGTATTTGTCTTTCAAGACTTACAACTTTCATGAACGACTCTACTACAATTTCATTTGTGACAAGTGGACTTTAAAGCATCCTGTTGACACTAGTGAGGCACCTGATACTGCTCATGAAACTCCACCAAGTTCATTTGGGAAATTAGCAGATGGTGAAGATGATGATAATGAGGCTTGGAAATGGTGCCACCCAGAAATAACTACCAAAATGATGTAAGTGATGAAGAGAAGAAGGCATTTAGTTTGGGTAAATGAATATATGCATTTATTTTGTATCTCCGTAATAAATACTCATTATCTGACAATGGAACAGCAATTTTGCTGAAGTTTTTTGCCACTTTATTTGGAATATTAGGACAGATTTATAGGCCTTTGTATTTTATAACTGAGTGCCTTCCAAAATCGTTATATTCTTTTCGATCTAATTATGCATGGAGAAAATTTCATAAATTTGTTGTTTGCAACAAGTGTCACAATATTTATCACTATGAAGACAGCAAGGAGAACAATAGTAGCAAGTTATGCTCATTTGTTCGGTTTCCCAATCATCCACATTACCAGAAAAGACTTTCTTGTGGTACACCCTTACTGACAACTGTGGAATTAGCAAGCCAAAAAAGAATATTATATCCATACTTAGCTTACTGCTATATATCTATCCAAGAATCGTTGCAAAAACTGTTACTAGAACCATCATTTTTTGAGAAATGCGAACAATGGAGGTCAAGAGCTATGCCAGAAGAAAATTTAAATGATGTATATGATGGCAATGTTTGGAAAGAATTTCAAAGTTGGAATGAGAAACCATTTCTATGTAAGCCATATTGGTTTGGGCTTACAATCAATTTAGACTGGTTTCGCCCTTTTAAACATTCAGAGTACTCCATTGGGGCTATTTATTTGACAATAATGAATCTTCCCCGGAATGAAAGAAACAAACAGAGTAATGTTCTTTTAGTTGGTATTATTCCTGATCCATCAGAACCAACCAACCTTAATGGTTTCCTTGCACCACTTGTTAAGGAGTTAAATGAGCTATGGGAAGTGTGGCTGGGTGTGATACAAAAACAATTGTTAGGTGTGATTTGCTTTGTGCTGCATGTGACCTGCCAGCTGGCCGTAAATTGTGTGGTTTACTTTCTTATAATGCACATCAAGGTTGTTCTCGCTGTACAAAGTCGTTTTCTTCTGGCTATGGCGGATTTGATTGAGATAAATGGAATAAACGTTCAAGAACTGATCATTTAGAAACAGTTTCAAAGATTGATCACTGCTCTACGAAAAAGCAGTAATGGAAATAGAATCTAAGACCGGATATCGCTATACTGAGTTACTGAAGCAGTAATGGAAATAGAATCTAAGACCGGGTATCGCTATACTGAGTTACTGAAGCAGTAATGTAAATAGAATCTAAGACCGGGTATCGCTATACTGAGTTACTGAAGCAGTAATGAATCTAAGCGGATATCGCTATACTGAGTTACTGAAGCAGTAATGGAAATAAAGTCATATACACACAACGGGGCAGGAACTATCACTGAGAACTAACTGAACTGACATTGCACAGAACTTACATGACAGTGACACACAGCAAAAGTGACAATGTCGAGCACAAAACATGCAACAGATTCACAGAAAATAACACAAAATTGAATTATGATACCCACTGATAAAATAAGTCAACAGAATAAAAACCAGTAGGCAGGTATGCCAAAATACCAACATGTTAGGAGATCACTACTTCACATTTGTATGTCATTGTGTAAAATTCAATGTATTAAACACTATTGTTAAGTTATAAAATTGGATTTTTGACGTATTACAGTGTTGGCAACAATTTCTACTGCAATTAAATTACAAATAAAATAGATAAGATTGTCTTGCTAGATTATTTTATATATATCTAATAAAATGCTGCAATGTTTCCCTCCCACACCTCATAAGCACACTACTACAAATGCTGTAATATTTTCACAATGAATTATGTTTTTGGAAGCTGTATGGCTGCATTGAGAAGTGAGGTGAGACCATGAAGAAACTGCCACAACCAGCTATCGAACACACTACTCAATTCTAAGGCCTATCTATCACCTAAGAACTAAGCTATGCACCAGACAGCACTTTTGTCACCACTAAAGCTCAGTCTATCTAGACACAATGCGACTGACTAACTACTACGATGACTAGAACACTAACTGAACTAAGTAGCAAGACAGAGATCTCTACTAGCGCCGAGGGAGCAGAGATCTTGCACTAGAACTATTACTGTACAAGGACAGCTAGGAGAGAGAGAAGATAGCTTTGACTTACACAACTGTAATAATACTACTACTAAGAACTACATTACAAGAGTATATGAAGGGAGTGACTAGAACCAAAGTAAACAGTGGGTTTGTATGAGGTAAGTTTAGAATGGAATATGTACATGGGAAAGAACAAGATGGTGAATGTCTAGGGAGTGTATTGGAGTTTCTATAGGTGATAATGGATGAGGGTTTGTGTAGTGCAGAAGTCATAGATGGGAGGGGCTCATTAAGTTGTTGGCTGTGTGAAGGTTGAGGACCTGAACAAAGTCTATTATCAGTTCTGTTTCACATCATGTTTCACTTGTAATTCCCAATGTTACCGATTCATTGTGTGTTTTACTGATACCTCTTATAAGGGCATTGGTGGAGTGTTATGTGTCTTTAGGAACAATTACTTAACATTTTAATTTTTCTGGTATTTGGATTTTTTTTTTTTTGACTCGGATAGCATTAGCTTGTAATTTCTTGCATTAGAGTGTTCATCTTCATTATCCGGTATAGTTGGGGTTGTTGCTGCTGGAAATGCACGGTATTCTTTCCTTTTCTTTTGTGCAGTAAGACTTCCATTTTCTAACATTCTCTTGTTGCTTGGTCTACCAGTGCTTCTTAAATATTTCATTTTGTCTTTGAGTGCTTCAACCAAGTAACCCTGTGCAACAGTAATTGTTACGTAAATAAATATACTAATATTAAGTTAGGTCAAAATATCTAACAATTATGTGTATCCCTTTATTAATAACAACTGTGTTCAAATTATTATTGTCAGAATCTTACATATCCAGTTCCTGTAGATGGCTTTAGGAAAGGATACTTGTTAATTATTTGCTGTCCAATATGGGTATATTCGTCTTTGGTTGGATAGCTTTTAAAAGAAAACACTGCTGCAGCGACGTTGCCAATGAACTTCGTCTTAGTGCTTCCAGTCATAACACCCTCTTGTAGGCCTAACATTACTGCTGCTGGATAATTCTGTGGCAAACGAAATGGTATTGGCAGAGGTGGTTCAGGACATTTCTTGGTTATGATTGTCCTTGGGGTCCTTTTGAATATACCAACCTAATGTATATACAATACATGAGAAACCATTAGCTCCAAAAAGACATATGTATTAATTAAAAAAAATTGAATAGCAACAATAATTAAAGAGATATTTTTAAAAATCTTAATTATTTTTTAAACCTTGAAAAGCTATGAAAATATAATGTAGCAAATTATAGTAGGCTAAACATGATTGGTGGATAAAAAATTGGGGAATATGGAAGGAGGGGGAATTGTATCAAATGAAATATCAATACCAACCTACATTAGACACATTTCCTTTTATTAGCCGAAGACAAACAGATGGGAGGGGCTGTAGTATCCCTAATACACACTTGTTTATACTACAGTGTCTTAAAGATTTACCTTGACTGAAGGACTTATAGTATCCTCGCCTGCTTCAATATTATCAGGATCCATACTTGCTGACGGTAACTATGCAATAACAATGTGTTTGTATGTTAAATTTTTATTTACAATCCACTATTTATACCTCAGGTGACAATTCATTCCACCATTCCTCATCTAATGCATTTGAACTTGCCAAATCCTAAATTGAAATGAGAGATTTATTCAAGTTATTACACGCTAGCAATGAAACATTCAAATGTACCTCTTCTTCACTAGCCCAAGAACAAACCAAAAATAAATAAGACTCTGTATATAAATCTATATAAGTTATTTTCAAGGTAAAATAGTGATGAGTGAATTTGATTAAAATCAATGTAGACTACACAACAAAAATTTTGTTTCAATTTGTGTTGATACTTGTATGTGTGAAGACATAAATATTGTGCAAAGCTTGGAAGTGATAAGGATCATCTTGGGTATGACAGAGGAACCAGACCATGCATGTTTGAATGGCTTGTGGCTAACCTCACCACACTTGCCTCAGGAGGGTTGAAGGGACCTCACTACTTACAACAACTTCACCTGTATTTTGAATTGCTTAGATGGACACAAAACAACTTAGCTAATGATTTTATAAATTCAACCCTAAAAGATATAACAGAACCATTAAAGAGCTTACATCCAGAGATTCAGAGGTTGAAAACAAATCTTCGTGTGGAACAGATGCAGTTTCTTTTACATTGTCTTCAATAACCTAAGAAGTTTTATGTCTTGGACTACACATATAAGTGTAAATTTTTTTTCATAAGGCCTACCTGAAAAAAATTACAAAAAACATAATACGTGGCACATCCATTTTTTCATGGTGCTGTAACCTGTGGACTGGATGGTTGTGCTGCAACACCCTCTAGCTATGAAGCTCTCAAGGCACATGTCTACAGGTATCACAAAAATTTGTTGACTACAACACAATGTCAAGCTGATAACGAAGATGAGTCAGTAATGCCAAGTGAAGATCAATCTCAGGAATTGGAAGAGACTGAAGAAATGCCAGACTTAAATTCTCCATCAGCTTCCCTAAATGCAGCACGTTTTATTATGAAAGCTCGTAATGGAAAGGGTTTGACTCAAGCCATGACTAGTGAAGTAGTGGATGATGTTAAAATTATATTGGAAAACTCCATATCAAGTATTAAATTGAAAGTAATGAATGAAGTGAAGAAATTGTCAGCTAATGAACCAGGTAACAGAAATAGAGTCAATATTTAGTGATGAGAGCATTGTGAATCCCTTCCTCGACTTGGAGACACAGTATTAAGCAAGATCAATTTATTGCTAGCCATTTCAATTATGTGGTAAAAAAACTGATAATTATTGAAGTTATTTTCAATTGTTTTAATATTTACTTATAATGTAGAAACCTCAGGAGCAAATCTTACATGAATATACTGTTGGAAATAAGAAATTAAAGGATTACTTTTATTACATTCCACTGATAAAGTCATTGCAGAGTCTCCTAGCTAATGACAGGGTTCCAGATGAGGTATATACACATGATCACATACATTTTTACAATTTTTCTGCATTATTAGATTTCAAACTGTGCAATTGACTTTGTAACTTTCTGCTGCACAATTCAAATATGGCTCCATAATTTGATAAATAGGAGATATATAGAATTGTTGTTCTAATATGCAATTGTGTTTACGAGTTTGTTTTTGTATTGTTATTGCTTCATTTCTTTATAGAATAAGTTATTGTTGCTATTTTTGAAGTTACATTTTTTATCTTCAATTGATTTATTTTTTGTTGTTGTTTTTTCTAGTTGGAGGTTATCCTAGCAATGTCACCAACATTCACGCTACTTATACCGAAGATACGAGAGAGAGTTTCTTAGGCTACTCTGTGGCTAGAGTGACATGGAAAGCTCCTAATGGTAAGTCAACTTGCCTAACTAGGTATTTCTAAATACAATATCTTATGTTGTGGTTGACAAAGTTAGCTTTACATTGTGTTTCATGCGAAATACTTCTGTAGCCAGCTAATTCCGTTGACTGTATGTGGGTAATATAACATCCATTTCGGACTACATTCTTCTTAAAACACTACTCATTTGTATCCTGACAAAGAGCGATTATAATAGCTTGAGTGCTCTGGACGATAACAACAATTTTGTTAGTTTCTATTTACAAAAATCTCTGATAAAGCATTCTGTAGAGCAATCAAAGGTTAATGACTGCCTCCTACTTCTTAAGGTTGAACTTGAGGCAACCAAAAGAATTGAAATATCTTAAATATTTCTGTAGGACAAGAATTGCCATGGCGACCAATTCCTTGCGTGATACTTTCTGTTAATTCAGAGAGGAAGTCTTCTGTCGCTGTCATGTGTGTGGTGTTGTTGACCTAAAGACTATTTGTTAACTGTCTGCGGAGGCTTTGTATGGCCAATGAAATTCAGAGCTCAAGATACATGGGAGAGAATACATGAGTACATTTGCAATATGACAACCAAAATTAAGAGTATATATGTGGGCATCATGGTGCACATGCGCACATATCAGAGCATGTGATTGCGTGTATTTGATAGCTAGTCTATAATCTTAATGTGTTTGTTGCTTTCGTTTCTCCCCATTTTTTATAGTTGGAAATGCCTTCCATTTTATGTTATTCCTGCAGAGTATAGGGCAATATTCAAAAATATTCCCCAAAATCTCTTACTAAAAATTAATATTATGGCCAAAAACGTTATATTTCCTTTGGAGATGACAAAAATTGTGTTATGGAATCTTTTATGAAATATTGAAGCCATTGCTTCTGTATATTGAGAGTCGAACACACACAAAAACTACTCCTTACTGTAATAGTTGCTCCTCGAGTTTGAAGCCTCTCTATTAATTATTAGCTTATTTTTTTTAATACTTTCAATCAGTGGTGTTTTAATTTTCCTTCTTGTATATAATTATATTCTATATTTTGGTGCTTCGTCTCAGATTCTAGATATTTGACTTCCTACACTATTCGAGTCTACCCATACCAGCTTCGTTGTGGAGGAACAAATGAAGTTGTCTACCACTACATTAACATAGACAAGGTCAGAAATGCAGCAAAATGACATCTGCTACACAAATGGATTGATGGATTAATTTAATTAAGTAGTAATTTGTTAGTTGTTGTGTGGGCTAGTTTTCCAGTGAGAAAATTTGAATTTTTTGTAGGAACTAACAAGTTTTACACTTCAAGCCGATACCAATAATGGACTCTGGAAGTTTGGCTGCTCATATATTATTGAAGTAAGCTGGTAAAGGGTGAGGTATTTTGGAGGTTTTTACAATGCTATTGTTTAGGTTGTAAGTCTACCTTCAAGAACTCCCATCGGACGAACTATTGGGTCATACATCAAAACTGCAACAGAATGTAAGTCAATTTATTCATTTTATTCATTCATTCAGAATTCAATTTGCTATGTAATTATTTCCAGTGACCACGCTATTCCCACCATTGAATTTGAAGTGTGGGAGGGTTTGGAATGAGGATGGAAATTTCAACATATCAGTGGAATGGAAGTTTCCAGAGTCTCTTTCTGTTTCACACATAACTCGATACATTCTCACTCCTACCCTACAGAGCGATATTAATGGCATTCTCCAATTCTACAACTTATACTGTTGCCAATTCTGATGTAAGAATACTAAATTATTGCTCTGTTTGATCTACAGTATCTAGCATTGATTGCCTTTTGATAAATAAGTATTTTATTTAAACATTAGTTGAATTTTACAAGAAAAAAATCAAGTGTTTGAGAATGGTAAAAATAAAATGTTAATTCATTAAGGAATGTAGATTTTTTTGACAATAAGAATACAATACATAAATAAAAATATAACTACATATTCATATTATTGCTTAATAATTGTTATATAATTTTCCCCCCAGAGAAACGACTACTATGTCCTAACTCAGATGTTTGTGCCACAGACGAATTCTCCTAACCTTACCTTTGTGATTAACGTAAGTCCTCTATGCACTTTGATTTGGCTTTACAGCAATTAAAACATTGGGTGCATAATTATTATAGTATCATTGAAACCCATCTTTGAATTGCATTTTGAGAAAATAATTACCAATAAACACAATAGCATAATATCATTACAAAGTGGTATTTCAAATTCAGCCAGGAAATTTTCTTACTAGTTTAATTAGCTAAATAATAAAATATATATATATATATTTCTTTCCTAGGTGAATGTTGAAAAGAACCACATGTACTACTGGCGGACTATACCTCATGCTGAGTCATGCTCAGTGCCAGCTTCACCTCTGCCTCCTTCTCAAGTAGTGGACATGACTATCTCCCAGCTCAGTTACAACAGGACCACCAAGAAACTGCACGCCATTATCCAATTCTCTCCTCCAGCCAACTTGCATGGCATCTTGGAAGAGTACGAACTGGTTGTCAGCAACTCGAAGGAAACTTGTAGGAGTTGTGCCATCAGCAATGGTCTTCATTTTTGGGTAGGTTTTTATTATTATGTTTACTTAACCAAAATCTCTTAATGCTATTATCCAATACAATATTACCGCTTGTGGGCTAAAATTGCAATTAGTTTCATTATTCTCAAATAGTTTTAATGATATGAGTATTCAGTTAATTATAAATAATTTAAATGACTTCTTTGTTTCCTCAGAGCAAAACTCCAACTTTTAATATCACTATTTCAATTGATGTAAACAACAACAGCAACTGCTTGTATTTCTTGGTAAGCATGTAAAAACAAGTCGTTGACAAGTACGAATAAGCGTTATTGTTCCATAGGTACGTGCTTCTAATCATTACAACATGACAGGCGACTGGTTGGAGAAGATTGCTCCATTAAACAGTAATTGTGACACTAACCCAGCCACCACGACCTCTGTGCTGTCTATAGTATACAACAGAAAAGATGGAACCAGCAGCAGTGTCCTTGACTTGGGGTGCCCCATTGTGCCATCTGAAATGGATACCTCGCAGCCTTCTAGCAAGCTTCAGGCAATTGACTTCAAGTAAGTGTGTTATTGTCATCCATCTTCATTTTTTGTGACTAGTATAATTTTTTTCTTCATTCCTTCATGGATATCAATATTTGTTATGTGTATAACTAAATTCCCTCTTCCCTAATTGCTAAGCTAAAGGGTCTTGCATCTAGCATTTTTGTGTTTATGGAATTCATTGAAGTAGCTGTTCATCTTGCTAGCCAGCAAATAATTTTATTAAAATGGGCATAAAGTAGGCACGCAAGTTTATAATCCTCCATATTCTGTGGGAGCTCAGATGATGTATTGCTTACGGATTCACTGGCCGTTTGCATTGGAACCTCCTGTAGTGAACTATCTAACGAGCGATTTACCAGTGATCTTAAAGAATACGAAACCCCTGGTCTCATACTGTTCTCAGTTAGGAAGTTTTACTGCACCAGCATACCATTCGGTAAAGGGTTGTGGTTTTATTCCACAGTAGCTGAAACTTGATTTTGTTTTTCTATTATGATCAGTCATGATGCTTCATGTTGTTGTTTTTTATCTTTCTTTCTTCTTTTTTTTTTTTCCTCTCAATATTTAGACTCCAGCAAGATTGTACACTAAGGATCCAAGAGAACTCTGAAGGTAGTTATGTGAAGATTCTCTCTCATTCTTACTTGAAGTTGGCCAATATAGAGGAGAAGATCAATGCAGTAATAGCTCTTCTCGACCAGATTCAGACTTAAAATACCAAACTATTGTGTGTTTCTTTCTTTCTTTCTTTTTCTTTTTTTTTTTACTCACGGCAACTGAATTTCGTGCAACAAACCCTCTTCAATTTGTTATGTTATTGCGTATTACCACCTTCATCAATATTTTCTGCATATATGTGTGTAACTGTTAATTAAGATTTGGCTAAAATGTTATATTAGTGTAAAATGATTCAAAATATTCCACCAGATGTTTCATGTTTTATTATGTATAATTTTATCTTTAGCATTAATTTGTAATGTTCATTTGTATATTATATGTGACATGGTTCTTATGGCAAAACCATTGTATATTAAAAATGATTTTCTAAGTAACTATTCCATTAATTTTACGCTTACTTTATAGCTACCTACTGCAGTAATGAATTTTGCTAACAATGTCTGTAGCTAGCCTTTTTGGCTAATTTTTTTCAGCATTAAAAATTTTGTATTTTGTATTGCTTGTAAGATTAGGGTGAGAATAGCTTATAATGCTGCCATTTTTTTCTGGAAAATATACATGAAATAATAAATAGGAATAATTCTAGAATAATGTAAGTATTTAAAGAAGAAAGAGAATCGTTAATTATAAAATAAAATCAATAGTGCTTTTTTTCTTTTACAACTAAAGGACATAAACATTAGAAATGTGGTTATAAGGTAGATCTTCAATACTTGATTAAAGCTGTCGAGTTTGTGTTGGCCACTTCGTTATTGTACTTTAATGGAGAAAAAGTGGCTACAGAATTCAAGGATAATTGTAATATGCTCAGTGGTAAATGCACCTTCTGTTCCCTTCAAATTCATAGGTCGGCTGGTAATGATATACATTTTCATCAATTCCGATGCAGTATATGATTGATGAGTTGCTCAAGAAGACACAGGGCCAGAAGCTGTAGATAGAAACCATTTAGCATAATTTTTACCATTGCAAACTTTTTTCTTGAATCCTCTATGTTTAGTAATTCAGTATAACAGTAAGAGAGACTAGTACTATTAGCTACTCATTCATTTCAAAACGTTCCAACCTGATACAGCTACTGCGGTCATCACTATTTCACTTATTTCTAATTGGAATAATAAAAGAAGTATAAGAAAATAATTATTCTATTCTATTGGAATAATAACACAATTAATTTTTAGAATAAATAATTCTATAGTTTTCAAGCATTACCTGGCAGGCCCTAAAGGTAGTGTCCCTGCTGCCACCAGAGAGTCAGACAGAGAATGTTAGTAGAATATATCGGTGTTCCTTATCTAGCGCCCAGGTTAAGGGGATCCAAAGTCTGCCCTTAGGTTGCTTAGCTTATTGGAGACACAGAGGGATCAACCTTTACAAACTCTGACTTTGCACAGCTCTGAACTTAAGTGTGGTCAGCCACACAGTATATCAAACCATACCTCACTCCAACTCTCAAAAGTGATGGGCTGAATGTTATGACATGACTGAATACAGAAATTAAACAATTTTGCTACATGCACTCACACAGACACACACACACACACACACACACACACACACAAGTACTAAGTGTTAAGTCTTCACTTGAGTGTCCTTCGTGCTTCAATAGTGGAAATTCCCACAACACTCTATTTATTCGGATGCAGTAATACAAATACAGCTTAGTGTATAAAGTACTATATCTGCAGCTGCTTATTATTATTATTTAAAAATCATTTATGCTTAGTAGATATATATTTGTTGCTGTCTTAAATCTTGTTTAAAAATTCTATAAAGCACAAAAACCTTAAAAACTATTTGAAGCTCGAGTTAATGGCTATAATTACAGCACACATGCAATAGAGTGATGAACATGAAAGACAAGCAGTGTGACGAATAATAACTTCTTAGACTAGAATATTGATAATTATGAAATGGGCTGTACCATAACTTTGTCTAAGCGGTTCCAAAATTGAATCACAGATTTTATTGAAATATGGGTGCTTATCTATAAATTGTGCAATACAATCTATAATGAGTTGCACAATCCATGTATTGTGTGCCAATCTACAGATTGTCGCCCAATCTATACAGTTTATTGATTGTGCAAATTCATTAAAAGAGCAGAACATAGCCATGGTTTCTCTTAAATTTTCCTCACAGCATAAACGAGTATAAGACATAATATCAGGTCCATAGTATAAATGAGTATAAGACATATCAGAGGTCCATAGTATAAATAAGTATAAGACATATCAGGTCCATAGTATATGTTAACAGTTTCTATCTACTTGTATCTAATACATTTTCATACAATCACTATTTGCCATTCATTAGTAGTGACCCTTTATCACCCTTTACCCGCTACATGGGGGGGGGGGGGAAGGAGGAATTTGAAAACAAAAAATTCTGGCAAATTAAAAGGAACAGTAGGAGCAATTGAAGACAGGATTTTACAAAACAAAGGTGTCCATCACTGAACAAGAAGCAAAGGAAATAAAAGCTAGCACAAGAGATCAGGCTGACAGTACATGATGGTTAGTGGAACGAAGAAAGAGACTGACAGCATCAAAAGTTGGAAGAATTGTAAAGATGAGGAAGAACACTAAAAAAGAAGCTATAATATAACTAAATAAGTATATATAAAATTAATTAAAATAATAAAAATATATAATAAAATATTAAAATAAAAATATATACGATGTGAAAATAAATATAATAAAATAAATTTAAAAATAAATACAATAAATAAATTATAAGTAAATGATAAAATAAATAAATGCATAAAATATAATAAATCAATAATTCAACATCAGAAACCTCGCTAATTAAATATTCTATAAACATGTCCAGACAGTCTGACAAGTGACAGGAGAGGAATTGATAGGACAAACAGTCGGACAAGTGACAGGAGAGGAATTGATAGGACAAACAGTCTGACAAGTAACAGGAGCAGAATCGACAGGACAGACAGTCGGACAAGTGACAGAAGAGGAATTGATAGGACAAACAGTCTGACAAGTAACAGGAGCTGAATCGATAGGACAAACAGTCGGACAAGTGACAGAAGAGGAATTGATAGGACAAACAGTCTGACAAGTAACAGGAGCAGAATTGATAGGACAAACAGTCAGACAATAATTACATCTTTTTCTGCAGCAGATTTGATGAGTTCTAGCATGTAATGTGAGGAATGATCATCTAGCATCAACAACAGTGGGCGACTTGATACCACATGTCGTAAAAAATGATTAGAAAAACAATTAGGAAAGAGCTTTTGGTCCATCCAGCCAGAATCAGACATGCCATACAATGTTATAGGAACTTCACCTGCACATAGATCAGAATTGAAGTGTTTTCCTGTAAAAACCATGGGTGGAATGGTCTGACCAGTAGCATTGCAACAGCCAAGAAGAGTAATTTGTGTTTTGTTGTCTGATAGTCCGGCGTAGCCAGACCCTTTACCGAACCGCTACGCTGGGAATAGGTCTGGGGACATGGCCATACCAAATTTGTTCTGCCACACATCTATTGCGGCGGTCAATTACTGTTAGCAAATTACCGGGAATAGCCCTCCTCAACCACAAATAGAAATTCTGGTGCGTGTCAGCCACCCTTTCCAACGCTAAGTTTAGCAATCATGACAAATTTGTGGTAGAAATTCAGGTATAAAGGAGGTGGGGCACTCACTACTTCCACATTCCTCCAGAACAAATTTGGTACGGCCATGTCCCCAGACCCTCCGCGTGCTGTGCGCGCTACGTGGGTCTGGCTATGCCAGACTAACGTTACTTGTTGTGTTTTGGCACCCCTGGTTGCAATAACATGACGAAATTTATGCTCAAGGGGCATTCCTGATTCATCACAATTGTATATTTGGGATTGCTTATACAGGGGAGGCTCCACTGGGTGGGGGGACAGGGGGGGGGCAATTGCCCCCCCCCCCCCCCCCCCCACAATATTGCCCCCCCTCCCCCAATTAAAAAACTTGTGACTTTGTATCACTACATGAAGAAAGGAAAAGACACTTTGGAACATTTTAATTAGTCTTTTTGTATGATGTATTATAGCTTAAAAAATCAGATTTCATAGGAGTGTGCCAATCTCTAATATTTTGGCCCCCCCCCCCCCCCCCCCCCCCCCCAACCACAAGTGTGTGGAGCCTCCTCTGTTAACATTGTCTGGTAGTATCTTGTTGGCAGTGCGCAATGATCCATCACTTCTCTAGTCTGGTAGCATCTTGTTGGCAGTGTACAATGATCCATAACCTCTTTTGTCTGGTAGCATCTTGTTGGCAGTGTACAATGATCCATAACCTCTCTTGTCTGGTAGCATCTTGTTGGTAGCGCACAATGATCCATCATCTCTCTTGTCTGGTAGCATCTGGTTGGGTGTACAATGATCCATAACCTCTCTTGTCTGACAGTATCTTATTGGCAGTGCACAATGGTCCATCAGTTCTCTTGTCTGATAGCATCTTGTTGGCAGTGTACAATGATCAATAACCTCTCTTGTCTGGTAGCATCTTGTTGGGTGTACAATGATCCATAACCTCTCTTGTCTGACAGTATCTTGTTGGCAAGTGTACAATGATCCATAACCTCTCTTGTCTGACAGTATCTTGCTGGCAGTGTACAATGATCCATCACCTCTCTGTCTGACAGTATCTTGCTGGCAGTGTACAATGATCCATCACCTCTCTGTCTGACAGTATCTTGCTGGCAGTGTACAATGATCCATCACCTCTCTTGTCTGACAGTATCTTGCTGGCAGTGTACAATGATCCATCACCTCTCTTGTCTGACAGTATCTTGCTGGCAGTGTACAATGATCCATCACCTCTCTTGTCTGACAGTATCTTGTTGACAGTGCACAATGATCCATAACCTCTCTTGTCTGACAGTATCTTGTTGGCAGTGTATGTTGATCTATTACCTCTCTTGTCTGACAATCCACTCCTGATGAGCTGAGGAGAAGTCTTCAAAGTATCAGTTCAAAGTATCACCCTGTAGTAGTACCAACTGCTATAGTCATGGCAAGTAGGAACATACTAAGGAGCCTGAGTTTACTGGCAGGAAAAGACCCGGCAACAACAGAGGCTACTATTCAACTATCATCATTGAACCAGCTAACTTTCTAGTTACCATACTATTGCTGTTGAGCTTGTAGTCAGGTTTGTGGCAGTGATTTTGAGGCTTTCTTTACTCAATTCAATGTGGAAATTACTATAGATAACAGCACTTTAAAAGTACTGCCACACCCCTTTACAAACTGAGAACAGATAGTATCAATAACAATGGTAGGTTTATAAGCCTTTGTAGGGTTCTTTCCATACCACCAAAAAACAAAGTTTTATCACCAGCGCTTTATTTTGTATTTGGCAGACTGTGCAACTCGCTGCAAAAGTCTGCAAAACAGTCCAATACTATTAGCCCCACCCCCAGATTGCGATTCCAGCTAGGGTTCTCTGCGTAAGTTAAAGTGTTTTATTTTAGCATTTTGCTGCTGGAGTATCTCAAATAGCTAATAAGTTACAGAAAAATAGTATAACAAATTAATTTAGTGCAGACTCCTTCTAAAATAAGTTTAGTTGAAGATTGGCTGTTTCTTTATTAGTAGTTAGACATAAATAATAGTCTTCTAGCAACTTCTTCCAGAGAGGGCTCTGGTGAAGAAAGAGCTGGGTTATAATGGGGTATTTTTGCAATCTCAAATGTGGTTTGTAAGTGTTTCTGTATGGAATGTGGTCTGATAATGGAGTAGCCTCTCCTGTGTGACTAACAATGAGACAGCCTGTGTCCTGTGATGTTGCTGCAATTTGTAGCTCGCTATCTTCCATTGTTGAAGGAGCAAGTATTGTGCCACAGCTGTGTGGGATGGTAGATACAAATTGGAGGCAGTCGCACCAGTAATCAGTATAATCAATTGATACAATTATACTGTGTTCAGCTGCAACCGAAGATTCCACACGTTCAACTAGTGAGTTATTTGAGCTTCTCAAAGAACTTCTTCTTGAGTATAACTTATATGGTATGGCCATGTCACCTGACCCTACGAGTAGTGGTTCAATAAAGTACCAATAAGTGCCATACAATAATACAGGGTAGTGTTTGGTAAAGGATCTGGCTACACCAGACTACAAGCGACCATATTGGTACATTCTTTAATGAAAATTTATTTAAAAGTAACAGTAAAAAAAATTAACAATGTGTAAATTCGAAATATGGGATATGATATACAAAAAATTTAAAGTGCTATACAATGAGTGTTTTCAATTGTATGTCCATGTGGCTTTGTCAGACTTCATTCCACAATTCTGTTACACAAACAATACAATAATTCAAATACTACAATAATAACAATACACTTACTGGAGCTGTCGCTGTATTTTATCTGCTAAATGATTACATTCTCCTGTTTGGAACAATACAGTAACAAACTCCTTGAGAGCTGAGGGTCTCGATGAAAAGACTCTATGAATGTTGTCCAAAAGAGTCCTTGCTCTGTCTTCGTTAATAAGGTTAAGCTCACGAAGTTGGTCATAGGTATATTGTGATATGAGTCCCATACTGTAGCAGTGATCAGCTACTGTCATAACACAAGGCTTCACTGAGTGCACCAAGTCAGGATACACACTCAGAAATATACTCAAGTTATTGCCACCTATTAATAAAACATTTATAATAAAACCAAATAAAAACAATAACTTGACTTACTTTCAGAGACCTCTACCACAGGATCTTTCTTCTCATATTTCTAAACAAAATAAAATAATTGTTAGTTATTGCAAGTTAGAATATTTAGTCTACTTCTACATACCTGTCCATACCAAATGAGGTGTCTATTCTGAAGTGCAATTCCTTGGGAATTGTCGACACATGTCATGGCTGAAGGAAAAGACTCGACTTCATGAACTATCCCGAGATGATTCCCTCCTTCATGTGAACGACAGTCAAAGGCAAACTGGTAGTCCATGTAGCTGTTGTAGTTCATTCTGGAACTAGCCTTCTTTAGAGTGTCTTCTATTTCTTGTTTTAGAGCAGCACATTCATGGTGAATGGAGTCTTGGAAAGTAGGATCACACGAAACTACAACTTCAAAATATTTACATCGAGATATAAATGTTACACGAATTCGTTTAGATCTGTACATAAAGTGCACCATGTTTTTCTTGACTCCTTCTCCAATGAAAGTGAAGGACTTGTTGGATACGAGACATGCCATTGCAGCAGGAAAGAGTCCCATAGGAGTAAACCCACTACTGAAGTATATCAAGAGAGGCTCCACGAAACTTGTGCTACAAGATTCTTTGTGGAATTGGTCAAGTTCCTTTGCACTAGTGTTTTCTAACACGCAAGGCATAATGTATTCTTTCTCCTCTTCTAAAACTGTGTTAGTATCGGAAGATTCGACTGACGCAATCTCAGCTATCAAGTGAAGATATGCAAGCAAAGCTACCAGTTGCTCTGGTGGAATCAGATCTCCTGAAATGTCAGCAGTAGCTGTCTTCAAATCTGTCATAGAGAATCTACCTGTCTTCCTGAATCTCTCTGATGTGGCTTGACCTATGCTATTAAAGCTCATGGCTTTAAGAATGACACCAGTGATACTGTCATACACTACTTGGATGTCAATGATGACCAGGTCCTCCAAACCAGGCACACTGGGGAAGTACATCAGAACACCGGCATGGTGGTGAAGAAACCACAGAGCTGATTTGGTCTCGTAGGGTGTCATATTGAAGGCCTGGGACAAGGCCAAGCAGGTCTCCAGGCTGGCTGTCCTCACTTCTCTCATGCGAAGACACAAGCTGAACAGAAGCCACACAGCTGGAATTTTCAGCTTTTTAAAGTGTTTCTCCATGGCATTCTCCAGTAGCTGATGCAAGTGATCGATCCCTTCTACTCCACCTCCCATGTTGTCTAAAGAAACAACAAGCTTGTCTTTTGAGCAGAACTGAACTATGCCATTTTTGTAGGAGTCAGTGTCTGCAATCACTTTTTGAAGCTGTGAGTCGACTGTAGCGATGACTTCCTCAGAAACCTTGTCTTTGTGAGTACCCACGATATACACTACTGACTTGGAGGACTCCAGTATCTCACCAATGGCTGAGTTGTCTGGTCCTGGTAGAGGTTGAAGATGGGTGGAGGAACTGAAGCAAGATATACTGGCCAGAGTACGCAAAAGCATCTCTTGCAGAGTAAACTCAGATTTCTCTGGTGCAGTTGTCTCTCCTGAAGCTCTCTGATAAAAGACCCGATACTCCTCATCTAGTTGGAACTTGTAGCTAAAGAACAGGAAGTAGAGGGCAGGTCCTATGGTGAGTGCTGGTAGCATGTCCATCAGCTCCGGCTGACCTCCGGTATCCTCCATTCTCAAAAAAGCTTTAAAAGAATGTTTCACATTTTTTGCAAAGTGTGGTTGTTTGGACACTGTCTCAAATATGGCAGCTATTTCAGAATAATCTGGTGATGATACTGCCTGATCAGCTGGTTGGTCATGTGCTGTTGAGAGTGGAGTGATTCCCTTACGTCTGGGTTGTTTATTTCTAGTAAAAGATTGCAATTTTGCCATCATCTTCTGTAATAACGAAGGTTGGGGTGGCTCTTCCACAGAGTGAGACTGCCCTGTACTGCTAGCCTGACTGACCTCTGCCATGGTGTCACTACCTCTATGGGAATCAGCTGTAGCCTCAGAAGTGGATTCAATCTGAAAACTATCTTTGAGAGTGTGAAAGAGTAGAGAAGCTTCCTCAATGAGATTCTTTACAATGGTCCAGTTTGTGGTTCTTTCTGCTGTAGTTGGATCAGACTTGCCTTGGACTAGCATATTGGAGCAACACTGCACTGTGCCTGTGCTGCCATGAATCTGCTCCTCTTCTTTTGCTGACAGAAGATCTATGATCTCTTTTTGAATTCTCCTGAGAGTTGTACTCTTGCCTTGTCTTGGAGGACCAAGGGACATAAACTTTAAAGACAGAAGCTCCAACACTTCTTTGGAAACAATGAAGTGTTTGTATGCATCTTCATACTTGAAAGCTATTGAACATAAATAAAATAGGAATTATAAAATACTGCAAATAAAACACTAATTACAGGTATTAAGGTCCCATTGGTTATACTATACAAGTAACCCACACACTGCACCAGTACCATTAGCTGGCTCCAGCAATACAATGTGTGGGCAGCTGGTTTTATAGCCTGGAGCTAAGCCAGTAGAAGCAGCTGCCAGTAGAAGCAGCTGCATTCCAGCATTGCAATTTTGGCAAAGACAATCAATTACCTTACTTATTATAATTTCATAATTAATACAATAAATATTTAGTTTTAACATACACTGTAAAAAATGGGGTGTTCCACTACACCTTTAATGGGGTGTAGTGGAACACTTCGGTATTGTGGGGTGTTGTGCTACACTCTGAAGTGTTTGGTAACACTGTGGAGTGTAGCATGACACCCTTATAAGCATAGTGACTTTACTACACTTCTGTGGAGTGTATCAGTACGCCCATGCAGACTTGCTACTTTAACTGACACAGTGGTAGGAACTAGCTAGTGGGCTGACTACAACTTTGGCCAGTTTGTTGATGGAAATAATTATTGAATATTTACAGTTAATGTGCATATCATTGTGCTGGTCTTATGTGGTTCACAATTTAGTGGGCAAGATTCTATAAAACACACTTTATGTGTCATTGTGCAAGCTATATTAATAGTAGCTAGCTTTACTAATTTCAATTTAATGTTTTTATTCACAGCACTAACAACGAGGAAGCTGAAGAGCTTAAAGTTCTAATGAAGAATTTCAAGGCATGCTTGGTAGCTAAGTGTTTGAGAACAACACAGCTAAATATGTATATGTGGTTATTTCTAATAGTTATTAAAATTATATTGTTATGATGACATTAACCTTCAAGTAATGAGTCTCATTGGTTTCATCTGCCAGAGATAGTCTTGGCTTTAAAAAAAAATAGGAGACAATTAAATAAAACCTGAGATTGCATTTCTGCTATGCAGCTTACATCTTAATGATATGGTAAAAGTGTCAACGCAATTCAAGAAAGTAAAAACAGCATTTGTCTTTGCACAAATCAACTTACCATAGTAATTGAAAAGGTGACGCTTTACCGAACCACTTTGAGAAGCCTTTTAAGATGAAGTAGTTGTAAACCCCTTTACCCAATTAATTGATTAGCACAGGTGCGTACAAAACCCTTCAATATGAACTCGAAACAAACTATATATTAGTTGTAAGACGCTAGGATCATCCGTGCATTGGGTAAGAAGCTGTAAGCTTAGAATTTAAATCAACCGCTTTTGGTTTGTGTAGGCTTTACTCACTGTTCTGTCACGGTGTTGCTACCAAAACTGAGTTCAGTAATCTAGCTTTTTTTTTCCTTTTTTCTTTTTTTAATTATATATATACACTACAATACAATACAATACAAAATAATATAAACTCAGTTACAGTCAAAAAGCAAATGAAATTAGATCAGTTTAGATGTGCTTCTGAGGTCACCAGGTCTACTGCAGCTGGTATTCTTACAGCATGTCCAATGGATGATCTGGCTCCTCGAATGGCTTGGATAGAGGACCGTAGAAGAGAAAAGGATAGGCGGCATCGTAACCATTGAAGAGTACTGCTATAACTGTGTTCCCACTTATTGGCGAGCATGGACGCTAATTTTTTTATAGATATACTGGCTTCCTTTGCTATGCCACCGGTAGTAGAGAGTGCAACTGGTGTGAATGTGGCGTGTTCCACTTCTCTAATTCTCTCCTCATATGCCCGTTTCTTGGCTTGTTCGTGCTATACACCATTTGCATGTCTGAATGTTTGTTGGAAGGGGCATAGGGGTTGAATACCCTTACATCAAAATATGTTATTTCGTGATTGCCGCCCCAAACACGGTTTGCTGCAATGTCGAGTCTTGCTCCTGGCTGTGAGTTAGCAGTCGCACCATTCAGTTCTTCAAACAAGGGCTGAAGGTCAGGCTCAATACATACATCCTTGCACACCTCAGTTAAGAGTGTTGCTGTCAAATTCCGTATTTCGTTGTGTCTGATGGATGGAAACCCCCCTTTGGGGCATGAAAGGGCATGCTCAACTGAGAAGACGGCCCCACATGCACATTTAGCTGGTAGTCTCCCAGGGGTCCAGCCATAGCGCAGTGCGAGGGCGTCGTGAAATGCACCCTGTGTAGAGCGGGAGCACTGTCAGCCAGGTTTATGATCCTTTTTCCTTTGCTAGGTTCACTGCTCTCTTCTGGGTGGCAGATAGCAATTTCATGAGGTCTTCGGCATCCTTTGAGTTTTCTTCGAGTTGCTTAGCGATAATATCAAGTCCATATTCATTCGGCGAGACCCTTTACCAATAGAACCTCTACACTCGATTAGCGGTTGGTAAAGGGATTGGGTACATGAGACTAACTTTTCATTATGGCGGTTCGGTTAAATGAAGGTATCTCACTCAGCTTTCAAGAGTAAGTTAAAAGCTTTGCACCCCTTAAAAAAAGTAATGCCAATCTAGTAATACTCTCGTGATGTGGGAGAGGAGGACTGTCTAATAATTCTGTACATTAGTTTCGTAAGTAGTTTGAGACAAATAGTGTGTACAAGGTGCCTGTTTAGTTTGCCAGTATGTAAAGTCTGACAAAAAATGGAAACTGGTTGTTTGCTATGTAAACTTGACATATATATCTTAGAGTCATCTTCAGTGGTTTCACAAGACAGCTGCATTAGGCTTGTATGTTTGTCCCTCCATCTAATCCTATCATTAGTTAGCAAGTGTCTAAAGAGTACTACTTGTCACTTACTCGTAATAATATCAGTGAAATAAAAAATTCGCTCACCTAATAGCTAGACTAGAGTAGCTAAATGGAATGGCTGTACAACTATAAAAATTGAATGGAATCATATAGCTATTATATCCATGTATTTTTATACAGCAGGACTACACCTGTATTATCTTGTCCAGTAGTGATGGCATTTCCCATTGGCTTATTTTGCAGGTAGCAACATGCTGCTGATGTATCAAGGCTAGTCAATACAAGATGTTGGCGAAGCAAGTGTCACGAAGTAAGTTGATAACGGGTGTGAACATAACCAGGCCTCATCCCTAATAGTGATAATGTTGGTGACCCTGCCTCTTTTATTGTCTAGGTACTAATCTTTCCAGGGTTTTTTTGTTTGTTTGTTTGTTTTTGTTTTGGGGCACAACTTAGGTTCACCTGCATTGAGTCTACCACACTGGATTTATGTCCAACCAAAAAGTTGAAGACTTACTGATATTCTCCTATTACATGTACTTGTTACAGGGTGGGCATTATTAGGGTAAACTTGTAGTTGTGCGTTCCCTGGCTGCTTTGGCTTTAGCCTATGGCTTTGACCCATTCTTGGTTAATGCTCACACTTTGCTGGCAAGTCTATACATGCTTTATTAGTGACAGTCTCATTGCACTGCTCATCTGCTGATGCTATCCCTTACCTTATGACCTTACCATGCACCCTTCACTTGGCTATTCTTTTGTACTAGACCTTCCCTAGCATCCTCAAGTTGTCCTCCAGCTCCCACTCTTTGGGCCCTAATAACACTAGAGTTGAAACAAGTATGAAAGTGTTGGTTGGCCTGTGCTGTTGCATATAGAACAGAGATATTATGAAGTATCAAGTATCACAGTTGCTGAGGCTAGTGATTCTGTAGTATGCAATGATATCGGTGCCATTGGCCAGATTGTTATTATTAGCCCTCAGCATGCATGCGCAAGTGGGTTATAGTAGTCGTCCCATCTGTTTGTCTGTCTGTCAGCTGATTTTGGAGATTACTGACAATAATTAACTGTTGATTTAAGTATGATCTTGCTCAGGATAATGATTTAACAAGCTGTCTGCTCGTGTAGGTTCAAATTTTTGTAGGTAATGTCCCCTATCGTCATGTCGCAATCACATGGGCAAATAATTTCTTTTCTTCCCACGTTAGTTTTTGCTTCATACTGAAAAGTTAATGATAGCTGGAATTCAGGTGTTTTACGTTGAAACTATATACCGGTGAGAGTCTCCTGCATGTTTAGCTACTTCTTTAGACAGCAATTAGCTACATCTATGTTTTCATTGCTTGAGCTGTATTGATACCTGATTAGGAATAGCCAAATATATTATTTTTTCGGTCTGAGAAATGATTTTGTTATACGTAGCTAGCTAGTGTATAGTAGCGCTGAGGGTTCACACCTTTGGTGCTTCATTTGCTTGGCTTGATAACTAATTTTCTTTTACATTAGAATTAATATTGTCATAACCTTTTTTTTTTTCATTTCCTAGATTTCATGGTGCTTGGGCTGTTGCTATCTTTACTGAGGTTCTGGTGATCTTGATTGAAGAAGAGAATAATGGTAAGTCTCTAGGCATGCACTACTGTTATCATTGTACATACACGTACTAATACTAACACTGCATTCACGAAGTACTGCACACTTAGTGCTAGCACTGCACGTAGTACTATGCACGCACATAGTGCTAGCACTGTGCACACACGTAGTACTATTACTGTGCACACACATAGTGCTAGCACTATGTACGCACATAGTACTATTACTGTGCACGCACATAGTGCTAGCACCGTGCACGCACATAGTACTAACACTGTGCATGCACATAGTGCTAGCACTGTGCATACACATAGTGCTAACACTGTGCACACACATAGTACTAACACTGTGCACACACATAGTGCTAACACTGTGCACACACATAGTGCTAACACTGTGCACACACATAGTGCTAACACTGTGCACACACATAGTGCTTGCACTGTGCACGCACATAGTACTAACACTGCACACACATAGTGCTAGCACTGTGCATGCCAGTAGTACTATTACTGTGCACGCACATAGTGCTAACACTGTGCACTCACGTAATACTATTACTGTGCACACACATAGTGCTAACACTGTGCACGCACATAGTACTAACACTGTGCGCACACATAGTGCTAACACTGTGCTAGCACTGTACACACACATAGTACTAACACTGTGCACACACATAATACTAACACTGTGCACACACATAGTGCTAACACTGTGCACGCACATAGTACTAACACTGTGCACACACATAGTGCTAACACTGTGCTAGCACTGTACATGCACGTAGTACTATTACTGTGCACGCACGTAGTACTATTACTGTGCACGCACATAGTGCTAGCACTGTGCACACACATAGTACTAACACTGTGCACACACATAGTGCTAACACTGTGCTAGCACTGTACATGCACGTAGTACTATTACTGTGCACGCACATAGTACTAACACTGTGCACACACATAGTGCTAACACTGTGCATGCATGTAGTACTAACACTGTGCACACACATAGTGCTAGCACTGTGCACGCACATAGTACTAACACTGTGCACACACATAGTGCTAACACTGTGCATGCATGTAGTACTAACACTGTGCACGCACATAGTACTAACACTGTGCACGCACATAGTGCTAACACTGTGCACACACATAGTGCTAGCACTGTGCATGCACGTAGTACTATTACTGTGCATGCACGTAGTACTATTACTGTGCATGCACGTAGTGCTAACACTGCACACACATAGTGCTAACCCTGTGCACACACATAGTGCTAATACTGTGAACACACATAGTGCTAACACTGGGCACACACATAGTGCTAGCACTGTGCACGCACATAGTACTAACACTGTGCACACACATAGTACTAACACTGTGCACACACATAGTGCTAGCACTGCACACACATAGTGCTAACACTGTGCATGCACGTAGTACTAACACTGTGCACGCACGTAGTACTAGCACTACACGCACATAGTGCTAGCACTGTGCACACACATAGTGCTAACACTGCACTCACATAGTACTAACACTGTGCACGCACATAGTACTAACACTGTGCACGCACATAGTGCTAACACTGTGCACGCACGTAATACTATTACTGTGCACACACATAGTGCTAACACTGTGCACGCACGTAATACTATTACTGTGCACGCACATAGTACTAACACTGTGCACACACATAGTGCTAACACTGTGCTAGCACTGTGCACGCACATAGTGCTAACACTGTGCACGCACATAGTACTAACACTGTGCACACACATAGTGCTAACACTGTGCTAGCACTGTACATGCACGTAGTACTATTACTGTGCACGCACATAGTGCTAACACTGTGCGTGCACGTAGTACTAACACTGTGCACACACATAGTGCTTGCACTGTGCACACACATAGTACTTGCACTGTGCACACACATAGTGCTAACACTGTGCATGCATGTAGTACTAACACTGCACGCACATAGTACTAACACTGTGCACACACATAGTGCTAACACTGCACACACATAGTACTAACACTGTGCACATACATAGTGCTAACACTGTGCATGCATGTAGTACTATTACTGTGCACGCACATAGTGCTAGCACTGTGCACACACATAGTGCTAGCACTGTGCACACACGTAGTACTATTACTGTGCACACACATAGTGCTAGCACTATGTACGCACATAGTACTATTACTGTGCACGCACATAGTACTAACACTGTGCATGCACATAGTGCTAACACTGTGCACGCACGTAGTACTATTACTGTGCACGCACATAGTACTAACACTGTGCATGCACGTAGTACTAACACTGTGCACACACATAGTGCTAGCACTGTGCACGCACACAGTGCTAACACTGTGCATGCACGTAGTACTATTACTGTGCACGCACATAGTACTATTACTGTGCACACACATAGTGCTTGCACTGTGCACGCACATAGTACTATTACTGTGCACGCACATAGTGCTAACACTGTGCTAGCACTGTGCACACACATAGTGCTAACACTGTGCACACACATAGTACTAACACTGTGCACGCACATAGTGCTTGCACTGTGCATGCACGTAGTACTATTACTGTGCACACACATAGTGCTTGCACTGTGCATGCACGTAGTACTATTACTGTGCACGCACATAGTGCTAACACTGTGCTAGCACTGTGCACACACATAGTGCTAACACTGTGCACACACATAGTACTAACACTGTGCACGCACATAGTGCTAACACTGCACGCACATAGTACTAACACTGTGCACACACATAGTGCTAACACTGTGCTAGCACTGTACATGCACGTAGTACTATTACTGTGCACGCACGTAGTACTATTACTGTGCACGCACATAGTGCTAACACTGTGCGTGCACGTAGTACTAACACTGTGCACACACATAGTGCTAGCACTGTGCACACACATAGTGCTTGCACTGTGCACACACATAGTACTTGCACTGTGCACACACATAGTGCTAACACTGTGCATGCATGTAGTACTAACACTGTGCACGCACATAGTACTAACACTGTGCACACACATAGTGCTAACACTGCACACACATAGTACTAACACTGTGCACATACATAGTGCTAGCACTGTGCATGCACGTAGTACTATTACTGTGCACGCACATAGTGCTAACACTCCACGCATGTAGTACTATTACTGTGCACACACATAGTGCTAGCACTGTGCACACACATAGTGCTAGCACTGTGCACACACATAGTACTAACACTGTGCTAACACTGTGCACACACATAGTGCTAACACTGTGCACGCACATAGTGCTAACACTGTGCACGCACGTAGT
>WLWD01003737.1_pt1 | contig 49521 bp, 44 predicted proteins | sample 6712731 | NCBI WGS metagenome assembly WLWD01 (sample SAMN12718690, study PRJNA576275) | sponge metagenome | isolation source: marine sponge | host: Mycale hentscheli | place: New Zealand: South Island, Marlborough, Capsize Point | collected 2014-11-01 | reverse complement strand
GCGAAGCATCGGCCCCCTCCAAAATAGATCTATATTTGCGTCCTGTGCTATATATAGTTTCATTTTGTTGTAAGCAGTTTCATTCGTAGTTAGCCACTTCGCCTGCTAGTCGATGAAGTCACGCTTAGCGGATGAACGCGCAACGACTAGCTAAATTCGAGCGATCCTCCTGTGACTGAAATGGCGGGAGTGAATATTGGATTAGCTATTGCATTTCTTGTAGCTTTCATCTTGGGCCTCGTATTGGGCGTACTGGGTTGTGCTGGGGCAATTAAATTTGTGGAATGGATGAGGGGGAAGGCTCTCTTTTTTACTCCGTGGCCTAGAGTACAGTCAGGAATGCAGTAAGTGGAGTGTGTATCTGTATGATGAACTTGCTGTTACATAATACTGGAATTGAATAACACTATAATTCGCATCTTAACTTTAATTAATACTGACTTACTTAGTATATTTATTTGTTTCAGAAATCCAACTTTGCAAAATCCAACTTTGCAAAATCCAATTGTACAAAATCCAACATATGAAGTTGAAGGCCCCAAAATACCTAAGGCACAGCAAGATCAGCCTGCTAGATTGCAGCTCAGAGGAGAAGAAAATCACTCTAGTTCACTCATGACAGTGTTGGAAAAAGGTATACCTCCTAAACCAAGTAAAGTGGAGGTTTATGAAGCTGTGGATGAACCTATCAATGAAGAGGAGCAGGCTTTGGAGGACTGCCACCAGACACTACCCTATGCCATTCATGATTTTTCGGAAGACAAGCCTCCACCCGATATTAAGGCCTCAAAACCAAATAGACCCAGGGGAAGTTCTTCAGATAATAAACCAAAGTTCAATGGAAACAACAATGGTAGCACCAGAAAACCTCAGATGTTCAGGAGAGTGGTGGTCAAGCCCCCAATACCCTCATATCCTGGCCGCTCCTCTCCAGTACACCATGGAGCCATGGATTTCGATCCAGGTGGTGCTTATTCAGAATTGGATAAGAAAACAAGCTATGCATCGCTAGATCCCCACACTGGATTGAACACTGGAGCAAGAGACATGACTGTTATGACTGAAAGCTATGGGCACCTGAACCATTAGCGATCACATTGTTTTCTTTTTTATTGCATCACAAAGCAGTTCAAACAAATATTCCTCATAGGAAATTCCAGTTGACAAATATCAAGCATGTATTTAATGATAGCATTTCTCCCAATAATTGAATGCTTATTTTCTATTTTATTCTTTGTTAATGGTGTTGTCAGATCAATACATATTATAGGAGAGGTCCCAAAAGTAGCTTTATGGGATAAAAGTCATAGTATTGCTTGTCAGCGTAAAATAGCTAATGCTCTAAACTCAGGATCTAGACTTGTCCCAGTAATAAAATGTTTGTCAGTGAGTAAATTTATAAGATCAAGTAATAGTAGTCAAAAGTATTGGCTGTACATTGGACCTTTGCAAAGCTCGTTAGTAAGTACCCATGAACCACTACATGTCATTGCTAGACTTGTAACTGTTGTAGAAGTTGGTATCTACATTCAAAGTGATGAAACCAATAAAAATCTGTGTCAATGATAGGTAGGACTGAAATGTATCATTAATAATAACGTTAATAATGTTATAGCTATAATTACCACTCCACTGACTGACATGTAATTCATAGAAGAACCTGAGCTTTCCCAAGATCCCCCTGTTTACACCAATGCAAAATAAATTCAGAAATAGCTGCTGTACAATTTCAAAATTTCACACAAAATAGGTCGCAAAAATAATGGATATTTCGCAGGTCTCAAGTTTGCGGGGAGTCAAAGTTGCACTCGGTTATTATGGGGTGGGGCTAGTTAATCTCGCTTTGTAAGAAATCTGTGACGGCTAGCTGCGGCGTACCGTACCACTCGTTTCATTAACCTTGGTAGTACTCCCCTGCTCTCGAGATATACACGGTATGGACGAGCTAGGGGAGCGGGGAGAAACAGTTCCTACTATTGGTTCTCTTGGTCGCAAACCTAAGGACCCGAGGTCGTCTGCTACTCTATTTTCAAGACTATTTCTGATGTTAGTGAAATTTCTTTGTCAGAGGATGGGACTGTGAGGTGGTTGTGTTTAGTAAATGACTACTAGATTTGCCACAAGGGTCAGGACAATTAGATCCTAAGCAAGATGTTCGAATAGTAGTAAATAGGTTTAAAATGTGACCCTTTACCTAATCACTATCTCCACACTAGCAATTTTGGCAAATCTGTTAGTTTACAGACTGGGATGGGGAATTTTTTTCCTCACTGCTTCTAATAAATTGGGTGTTGTACGTCTGTCAGATTTTCTCAGGACTTCGAGTAGCATCTTTTTGTCTATTTTTGTGTATGTGATAGAAATGCTAGTTTTAAACCAGTCGATAAAACTAAGGAGTTGCTGCAGTGTCTGGTTATGTGCTTTTCATGAGTTCCAGGGTATTGAGTGAGGAGCTTTTAGATACATTTGGTAATACAGGACAGGCGTATACATACTTAATGTCCACCAGGATTGACAGCAATCCTAGGCTTTAACACTGGACAAGCCCAAGAGAGATTTGGCTCTAGTATGCTAGCCATCAGCTATGTCTCAACATGAAGACTATCCAGTATGTATGTACATAGGTGTGTTATAAGCAACATTTGATGCACTGTATATAGAACACACTTACTAGCTAGCTATTGTATTTACTTAATAACAAGTACATGTATGTAAATATAGTAGTAGTAGTCTTAGTATTAGTAGTAGTAAGACAATTGATGTTTTCATACACACACACACACACACACACACACACACACACACACACACACACACACACACACACACACACTCCACACACTCATTTACTTGTGCATGCACACCTGTGTGCAAGTATTAACAACATCGTGATAATAGAAATTAGGATAACTTTAACTATGCCTGCTTGACTCTCTCTGTTGCCAATATCGTACTATTTGGAAGAGAGTCAGGCTGGCTAGGCTAGTTGCATGCATTAGGCACATGCATGGCACATGATTTATGCCCCTCACTTTGGCGGTTGGGGGTGACCCAGGGATTCCTCCATGCTTTGACCATTTGCAGTTCTTATGGCAATACTCTGTACTACAATCACTGGGCCAGTACTGTGCTTATCCCGGGTGAGCAGTGCCTGATCTGTCATTCAATGCTAAGTCTCTGTCTGACTCCCTCAGTTAACTAAGTAATAGTTGGGCGTTGCCTCGGAGGGAATTACTGTTTTTAGGATCCCGAAGGCCCTAGGCTGTAGCGTCCCGAGTGCAGTGAGGGTGCTACTTGGGGCCTGAGGGACCCTAAAAATAGTAGTTCATGACGGCTGCACAGTGCCTATCTGATTTAGAACATAGCAACTGCTCCTTAATACCTCAATTGGAGAGACACTAAGTTAATAGTGTCTCTCTCTGAAGGACCTAAGTTGTTTAAAGTCCCTCTGTCACAATACAAAACCTATATCAGCTATGCTCTAAACTCTATCTAGATTGAGCCATTTCCACACTAAATATTGTCTTCCAGCTAAAAGCAGGTGAACGAGCAATAAAAGTTCGCCAAAATCCTACACATACAACTGACTTGTAAAGAGGGATTATTAGCTAGGTGATCTATGTACATTATTATAATTGAAATGTTCATCACATTAAAAGTAATAATAATAGTTGGCTAGCGAGTGAGACTCTATACAGTGGTGTCAAATTGAGAGAATCGGGGATATTTGTTTGTATATATGTGTGGACGTACGTATGCCATTTTGTACTTTGACCCTTGCAGTTTTATGTTTGCTCGGTGGTCGACCCCGTCCTCATATTCCACTCAACGGAATGCTTTGGTTTAGTGATCTTTACCTGTATCATCAATTGTTACCCCTTTGAATTAGGTTGTGTTTGACATCTGATTTTTTGCGGATGCAACTTAGGAGTTCATTTTCTATTAAAGTTAGCAGCAGTAGTAAGTTATCTTGGCTTATGAGCTGTTTATTATAGTTATAGCCTTACGCAACAGTATTATTCTTACTTTAAAATCCATTGTCCTATAGTCAAGTCATGAAGGTAGGTCTTGTGTTCATATGTCCAGTGAACAAGTGTATGTGAAAGTGTAGAGTGTTACAGCTACTGCTTAGCTAAAAAGAACAAAATAGCACAACACAAACAACTACCAAATGCCTTTACAAAGCAAGTCACCACTAAGGGTAAGACTATAAACTGCAGTAATTCCTTGAAATGCATTTTTGTTTGTTTTGTTGTTTGTTGTTGTTGTTGTTTTTTTCCAAATAGTTGCGGAGATTGGTTACTATAGCATTTAAACCCCTTACCATGATATGTCATTTAAAAACTCGTCCATTTCAAAGTTGCTGGAGTGCTTTTTGTCAGGAGCTATCACTACTAGAGTCAATGGCTACAAACCTACTTATAGCTACTTTTAGGGCTAAGTTGTTAACTTGTGGCAAACTGAATTAATGTAGCCTACTTGTTACTTTTGTCAACAGATTTTGTAATCAACTTTTTATCAGATTCTACCTTGTGTGAATTACTTGTGCACAAAGGCTTGCTCGCTATTGAAAAATTTCCTATTATTGTAATTATTTCAGCCGAGAATGGGTTAAGCTGGGTTGATGAAGCATTGCCACTAATTGAATGGGTGAAGCCTCATCACATTTAGTAGAAGACGATTAATTAAGGAAACTAAGGCAATTAAAGAAGTGACAACTATTTTAGCTAAAAGCAGGTGAAATTGGCAAGGGCAGTAAAAGTTTCAAAAGGGGAAGGCAAATGACTTTGAGAAGAAAGAGCTGAAGTGAGAAAGAAGAGTTAGATGGCTCAGGAAGAAAGATAGAAGGCAGGGGAAGGAAAATGATGTAACTAAAACAAGTGATAGAGTATAATGGGAATGGATAAAAAATACATTAAGTTACTGCATTCCTAATATGCAGAAGTTAGTAAGTCAAGTGCCACTGTGTGGTGGGGTAATTGCTAGTTATTATTATTATCATCATTATCATCATCAATATTACTGCTTAGTACTACCACTACTACTACTACTACTACTACTACTACTACTACTGCTAGTAGCTGCTGCTACTACTACTATTAATATTATCATTTTTTTTTTGTTCTTAATTAGATGGGCAGAGCCATTGTTTTGGTTGGGATGCCATCGTCCTTTGGAGCAAAATGATTTGCATGTCCATCCGAGAGAAACTGACTCTGAGAAACTTCTCCATCGTTTTAACAGGTATAGCTTTAATGAGATATGTGCTGGTCACTTTTAATGTTGAAATGTCATGTAACCGTAAATATAGGAGAATAACTCCTATATAAGTAGAGCAATAGTTATAGTTTTCTCTGTGGTCAGCAGCCAATAAATTTATGTTGGCTGTTACAACAAAGACAGCTGCTTTTATTTTTATTTTAGCCAAGAAGGACTGAATCATAAATGGAGCAACACCAAATATAGTGATTAGATTGGTGCACTTAAAAAGTAACCAAAAGGTTTCTGTTGCTTTTATTTATGTATATGTTTGTTTGTTTATATATTAATTTATTATACTTCCCATAGAAACCAAGGTTTTGGGTCTGACGATAACTTGCTCAGTATGCATGTAATAAACGTATCCATTCATGTTCAAGTCTAATTCCATTATTCCCACTTTATTTCCCGGGCATGCTCAGTTGCCTTTCTTGTGTTTTGTTCACCATTACATAATTGTCTGCTCAGGTTGATTTCTCAACCACATGTTTAATATTCTCTGGACAGACTAACTCTCTCTCTCTCTCTCTCTGAATAGGCAGATTCTGTGTGATAGATAGGTAAAGACAACGAGGGATCTACCTCCTATAATACCTTGAGGGCTGTGGGCTGTAGTGCCCCAAGCACAGCAAGGGCAGTACTAGTGGCCCGAGGGGTTCAAGAGGCAGTAGATCCCAAGATTTCATTGTCTATTTGCTTCGCAACATAGCAACTATAGCTTTAGTTACCAAGTAGCAAATAATTATCTTTCCTTTTTGGTTTCTATGCTGATACTCTACCATAAAGACAGTGGGGACATTACTGAGAGGAGTCCGTCATTCTGACTAGCCATAGTGCAACTCATGGGATATTTTTATTTGTACTACACCCAACTCCAGTGAACCAGAAAAGTGATGGGACTAAAGTGCACTTCTATGTTCAGTATGCTCCAAAGCTGTTTATCAATGCCAGATGAATACGAATGTGAGACGTGTTTTGAAGAGTCTGTTTGGGGGTGACGGATTACCACGTCAAAGATTCTCGTTCCACCTGCTCTATGTGGGCGAGCAATATTTCCTGGTATCAGTCAGGCGTAACTCTGACTGTTAGTCGCACCCTTGGAAATTAACTACCAAATAACAAAGTTCTTAACTATGACACATTAAGAAACACACATCAAGGGACTACAAGGACAAAAAAGAAATTGCTGGAGACAAGATGTCTTTCACAAAAAGAAATAAAGAAAGGGAACTTGCAGGATTCAAGCACAAAAAAAGAAAGAGATAGAAAATGATTACACAACAGACTGAGGTTGACAGTGTACACAGAAATGGAAAAAAAACTGAACCTAACTAGAAGTGTGTGCGAGTGAAACATATTAGAAGCATGGTAAATGTGAGGGGAGGAGTTCATGTCGACCAATCAGATAGTGCCATGAAGGCGAGCACATGGTCTTGGTGGGGGGGAGTAAGAAAGAATGAGAAAGATGTATGATTGTGCATAGGTGTAAATGGAGTGTGGTATACGGTGTGTTCACGAAGGACAGTTCACAGTTTGTTTGGCAGGGCCCAAACAGAGTCCATTTTAGGCTTTCTTTCCACATTTCATCATCATGTGTAGGTTCACCAAACCTTGTTTCAAAAGCTAAGCTAGACTTAGAGAACAGAGTGAAAGGCTCTACTGGTGAGCTGACTAAGTTGAAAAAGGTGGAAGAGGTTTGCAAGGGAGTGTTGTTGTTTTTTTTTAAACATGAGAACCTGTTTAAACAACCAGTAAAACTAGTATATGTACCTAATGAGCTTGTATAGTAGCTCGAAGTTTTCACAAGACTCTTGTCCAGGCCTAGACATCTGGAGTGATGCAGCGTAATCTGCAAGCAGCCACACTTTTGATTGTGAACATTATGTATGTAATGTCATCTCTACGTCCATTCCCACTTTAATTCTTTGTCGTGCGTGCTCCACTTCTGTGGTGTTCATTCTCGGAGTCAATTCTGTAGTGTGCCTTTGTTGCTATGACAAAGATATTGATTGTTTGAACACTAAACTGAGCTATCGTAGCTGACCTAGTTTGGGGAATAGCTGTACTCTGTGCTGTTCCTCAACTCGAAGTATTGTGCCAGCTTTAAAACACACTCCTCAGTAATGAACTACATCCTTATACAGCTTAGCCAAATAAGTATCATGAAACGGAGTGAAGATGCACACTTGGTATTTTCTCGTAATATAATTTATATTGAAAATACTTTCCAGTTACATGTATTTTGACTTAATTATAGGCATTGGCAGAAGGAAGTAGACCGGCGAAAGACGGGTAAGACCCCCCGGCTACTAATAGCTGTGATGAAGTGTTTCTGGCGCAAGTTACTGATTCAAGGATTGTTACTGTTCATTGAGGTACAAGACTTGTAAGAGAATAGGTGTTATAGATAGATGATCTATAAGTATGTTTTTAAGTACCACACAAGTTGTATTGATACTTTTATAGGTTTCAGTTCTTGTGTCTCAGTCAGTCTTGATCGGATATTTGGTCGACTTGTTTGCTGAGACTGAAGTCTGCATTGACAGTGGAGCTAACACTACTACAGATCTAGGACAGAGACCACCTATTAGCACAACAGCTTACTTGTATGGTGTAGGTGAGAACTAATTGTGTGTGCATGTGTGTGTGTGTGTGTGTGTGTGTGTGTGTGTGTGTGTGTGTGTGTGTGTGTGTGTGTACCTGTTGGGTTCCAAGCTAAAGAAAATTCTATGTACCTTGGTCTCAGATTACGTACAAGCACAATTTAAAAATAAAAGGATACATTTTCAAATATTAGAACACCTTTTCTCTTTATGATTGTTTATCGGTTAAATTTTTTTGTTTTGTAATTAATAATTAATATGTATATATTTTTAAACTAAGATAAACCATTCCCATCCAATATAAACAAATTAATAAAGATACCATTGATAGTACAATACACCTAGAAGTTGTAACAATTTAAGCTAATATTAATCACAAATACCATGCTCACAAATAACAATTATTGCATTTTTATTTTTGCAGCTCTAGCCAATTCTATTTGTATGTATTTAGGACTTTCAGTTTTTTCCATGTCTATTGTCCTCATTCATGGACACAACTTCCTACTTGCGAACAAGAATGGCATGATCTCTCGGATAGTCATGACAAGTGCCATCTACCAGAAGATTCTCTCTCTCAGTCAAGTGACTGTAGGCCAAGTCTCCATCGGCCATATTGTCAACTTGGCCTCCAATGATGTGCAGCGACTTGATTTGGTAAGTGATAGGCAATCCTTACTTCGTAGTATCCAATGGTGTTCTCTGTAGGCCTTCGTTTTTATCCACACTTTCTGGATAGCACCCATTCATGTGGTGGTAGTCACGTATCTCATCTACTTAGAGATTGGCTGGTACGCATTCATCACAACAGGAATAGTGTGCTTGCTGGTTCCTCTTCAAGTCATATTAGCTAGACTCTTCAATTATCTAAGGTACGTATTAACAATAGTTACAATACTATGCCAGTTACTGAGACACTTTTGATTGTACTCACCTTACCTACTGGGACACTTTTGGTTGTACTCACCTTACGTACCGGGACACTTTTGGTTGTACTCACCTTACGTACTGGGACACTTTTGGTTGTACTCACCTTACGTACTGCGACACTTTTGCTTGTACTCACCTTACCTACTGGGACACTTTTGGTTGTACTCACCTTACCTACTGGGACATTTCTTATTGTACTCACCTTACGTACCGGGACACTTTTGGTTGTACTCACCTTACGTACTGCGACACTTTTGATTGTACTCACCTTACCTACTGGGACACTTTTGGTTGTACTCACCTTACCTACTGGGACACTTTTGATTGTACTCACCTTACCTACTGGGACACTTTTGGTTGTACTCACCTTACGTACTGCGACACTTTTGATTGTACTCACCTTACCTACTGGGACACTTTTGGTTGTACTCACCTTACCTACTTATCTGTATGCCACATATTGGTAAATGTAGCATTCGTGAAGTTGGCAAATTAGTGTTCTTAAGATAATGTACCTTCCTATTTGACTCAGCATGAGTCATGATGGTGCAACCCATTTTATTGATTTGATGATGTCTCAAAGCAGCTCCTGCAGTGCTGTTTGTAGTGCACTCCAGCTGAATAGTAGTCGGGCATTAGCTACCACTAAATCACGCCCCGTTTAGCAACGAATAATGCTCGTAAAATATAGCTGACCTGCTTGTGTACTGTTGGAAGTTGGGTGAGATTAGTTTGACAGATACATATCCTCGCATATAAAAAATAGTGGTACCAAATTTTTCATTCTGATGTGTAGCTCAGGAGTGGAAGAACGAGTTTGGTTCTTAATGCTTGCAGCTGTAAATGATCAACCTAAAAACAATGAGCAGTATATGGAAGTATTTTACAAAAATAATCGATAAGTAAAATTGATAACAAAAACTTGTTTTGGCTTATTCACAAGGATGGATAAATGATATACCTAGAATTGGCTTCTACACTTTGCGCCACCACACAGTACTACAGTGAAATTCAAATGTTGACAGGGCTATTTCTATTTCTATTTTACTACTTGCAGCTGTAACAATATGTTGTAAAGCAATTGCTATAATTTAAGAACTAGGAGCATGCTTACCGTCTTTCGTCTTTTCACAACTCTCCTCATCAAGACTGATGTACACTAATGGACCAGTAAAATGTCTAGCACATTCTTTGCTACTTCTGCCATTCCTTGTCAGAATTTGAGGCTAATTCTACATTGATATTCACAGGCTTACTTTAAAGGGTTTTTAAAATAGTATATTTTTTTCTGGGTTAGAATTTCACATGAAACAGCCAGAAAATAAAAAAGCAGGGAAAACTTTTTATGTGCTTGCCAAAGTTGTTAGCTCATTGGCTGTCATGGCTATAGTTGGTAGTGTGTTTTACATTGTAATAATTTTTTTAAATGTAGAGAAAGAAATTTGTATAGTGAAATAGTTTAAGAAAATTTCAAGGATAAATAAAAAAGCATTTGGGAGAGTGAGTCTGTAGCACATCCTCTTTCACATGTTCATTACATGTACTGCAATGACAATATATTGCTGGCTCCAGAGTCTAAAACTCTGGATTGAACCCTGGATCACTTGTAACCTATGACAATCAGAAGTTTTTATATTCTGTATTTATACTGGTTAATAAACTTTGTGTGCTGAGGGGTAAAACTCAAGGGAACATTGATGAAGTATAAATAAATTTAAAATTTTAATTAAATAAGTAGTACTATATATAGGTATTTACATGTCCAGATGTTTCGACTCTGATGAGTTTTCTTCAGTATTCAAAAATGTTACATTCAAAAGAATACTTTTTCCTTATGAAATTAATGGAGTATGTTGCCTCATGACTCTCCCTGGCTACCTCAGATGCTCTATTATACTATATTAATATTTGAATTAAAAGTTACATATAGGACTACGCAATAGCAGAGAGTCATAATAATCATAAGACAGGCTCACGTGATAGTTACACCTTTTTTTTAATATTTGCATGAGTTTTATAGCTGTTCTCTCATTGAATCCACCCATCAGATTGAAGTCGGCCAAACTCACAGACAGCAGAGTGCGAATCATGAATGAAGTCATCACTGGAATTAGAGTCATCAAAATGTATGCTTGGGAGCATGCCTTCAAGAGAGCCATAGCTCATCTCAGGAGGTTAATTTATGTTCAACTTGGAAGTACTTCTGTTTATGCAACCTTATTTAAATTGTTTTAGGAAAGAGTCTGCACTTATTTTATATGCTGGATTTATCAGAGCTATAGCTTTGGCCCTAATGATTGTCTTTGTGAACATAGTGATGTTTATTTCTTTTACAATTTACGTGGCTAATGGTGGCGAGCTGACGTCAAAGAAAGTGTTCACAACTATTTCCTTGTTGATTAATCTTCGTTTGACATCAATACACTTTTTTGTTCAGAACGTATTGGGTGTTGTTGAGGCTCAAGTAGCAGCAGTTAGACTTCAGGTTAGTCTGTATTTCAATGTACATAGAAGTCACCTGTACATTTATAATTTATAAGATATGTTCAGCTGGTATTGAAACAATATTTTGTTTATTTATACCAGAAATTGCTAGAATTGGAAGATTTTGGGACTCTTACAGAAAACAAAGCTGGATCAGGTAGATAATTAATTTATGCTTTGTGGGAGTAGTTAGTAATTACATTAAGTAGTAGTGGTAGTAGTAGTAGTAGTAGCAGTAATAATAATAATATGCTTGGGTGTCAGAATGACAACAGTGTGTATTCATGAATAATTCATTAGCTGAGCTGGGTTGGTAAAGTGTCACCAGGAATTGAAAGGGTAGCATCATCACGTTCAGTAGAAGGTGGTTAAGGAAGCGACAGCTATTAGCTATAAGCAGGTGACATTGGCAAGGAAAGAACAGTGAAAGAAAGTTGATTGAAAAGGTAGTATCACAGAGCCAAAGTTCAATTATGGGTAGAAGGAGAGAGACTTGGAAGCATGAAGAGGAGATAGACAGAGGAAGAGAAGGAATTCATGGCTCAAAGGAAAGAGCTGAAGAGAGGAAAGAGCTCAGGAAGAAAGAGAACAAGAGAGGAAAACTGATGTAACTAAACCAAGTGGTAGAGGATAAAAAGAATTGATAAAAATACCTTTTGCTACTGCATTCCTAATTTGCCAAGTTAATACATCAAGTGCCACTGTGTGGCGGGGTACTTGTAATAATAATAATAATAATAATAATAATGTTAATATTTATTTGTATTAGGACCACCAGAAATAATAGCAGAAAACATTTCAGTATCTTGGAACAGTTCAGATTCTGTGCCAACTCTGAGTAATATTAGTTTCTCAGTGAACCAGGTATGTAAGAACAGTGTCTGTTCTATCGGACTTAATTACAGGCTCTTATTATGCTTTCAGGAAAATCGTCTATTGGCAATTGTTGGACCAGTAGGGTGTGGCAAAGTATGTTGTCTTATTATTTGCATGCTTATTTATTATTTTTTGTAAATAATAAATAAATAAAATGAATGGATTAAATCCAGGATCACTTGCACTGAGTCACAACCAACTCAGTTAATCATTATAGTAATACTTCAATTCAGTTTACATTATGGGCCAATTTAGTTTGTGTGAATGTTTGTGTTCTATAGTCGACTATTCTTCAGACTATATTGAGTGAACTTCCACTGTGTGATGGATCTTTAAACATTAATGGTCGTATTTCATATACGTCACAAGAGCCATGGGTGTTTTCAGCTACTCTTAGAGAAAATGTCACCTTCGGACAAGATTATGACAGAATCCGTTATGAAAGAGTGTTAAGAGCTTGTGCCTTAGATAAAGTAAGTTACTTGTACACTTAATAAAACATATTACATTAAATTACTATAGGATGTGGAGCTTTTGGTTAATGGAGACTTGACTCTAGTTGGAGAAAGAGGAATGACTCTAAGTGGTGGTCAGAAGGCACGAGTCAACTTAGCACGGGCAGTGTACAGAGATGCAGACATCTACTTGCTGGATGACCCACTGAGTGCTGTAGACAGTGCTGTGGGAAAACACATTTTTAACAGGTGGGAGTAATTTTCATAGCATAACACAATTATAGACTGAGCTATTGTATTATACTATCAGATAACTCCTGTGTTGGCTTCAAGCATGAAAAATAGTGTAGAGTGTAGTTCCTCCCCACCCCCCTCCTTGTATTTACACCATTTTACATTCGTGACTAAATTTGTAATAACTTTAGCATAAAATGACTCATGGTTCCAATAATAGCAACTTAACAAAAGATTTAATTACATGGTTTAGAATGTACATTTTATGAACTTGCTGTTACTATTTGGCCACTATTACTGTAGCATGCAATTAGACTGAAGTTTAGCCAATAAGATGTGTATACTGACTCAAAGAGGAGCTACATACAAGTAGTTAGAGGTAAAAGGTAGAGTTACTTCCAAGGTATGGAACAGTATAATCATGCTGCAGAAGCAGCAGCAAATGGTAGTTGTAGTAGTGATTGTTATTGTTAGATATTTCAATATAAATTTAAAAAAATCTATATTGAAAATAAGCATTATTTTAGTAGGTGTAGGCAAGGAACAGTCCATTTACTTCGAATGTTGTAATACTGTGTGTAAATTTACTCATGTGATATGTGTAAGATAGATGATAAAACATTGTTTGTATTGTTTTTTTATTCAATAGTATTGAGGCTATTCAGGTTAGACTCATAGCAGAGGGTGCTATAAAGGATTAAATGGTAGTATTTTGAAGGCTTTCTTTCTTATAAAAAAAACGGAGAGAAAGATTAAATATGTAGCTTACTGAATTATTCATACTTGTATATAATTATAAACATTATAGAGTATTTTTATGGAATTGTCACCAAAAAAAAAATGGAGATGTGTGAGAAGTATTCAATTTTTTTAATTAGTTGTATACAGGATCTGCTCAAAGATAAACTTGTGGTTCTCGCCACTCATCAGGTGCACTTTGCCATGTTGGCCAACAAACTACTCGTGTTGAAAGATGTAGGTTCATACTGTATTTGTAATATAATTTGGTGGAGTAAAATTATGACAGTGGCCTTCACACTAGCTGTCTTCAGTCTAATTTAAACTTGTGATATATACCATGAAATACATACGTCTCATGCAATGTAAACACCATACTACTAAATCAACTATGCTAAACAAACATCAATTACAGTATATGCTTATTTATTGTGTACAAATTGTGTCAAATAACTGTTGCCCAATAGGAAATGCATTAAAGTAAGCACGTTTTTGCAAAGGCTATTTTTTCCCCATATTACCTGTGTGTTTTTTTGTGATTATGTTGAGTTATTATGCCCCCCCTCCCCCCCCAGGTTATTATTTTGTTCATTATGTGCTTTGTGCACAATAGATTAACTTTTAGTCACTAGTCTGATTGGTCATATTGATGCTCATGCCTGTTGTTTGAAACTCCTGTTAACAAGTAGTAGGATTAGTTCGAATGAGTGAGTTCGCTGTACTAGCCAAATAGAACAGCAATGGAAACAATTTAAAGGGTAACTGTCACCATTATTTTTATTTTTATTTTTTTGAGTCATTCAGTAGATAATAACACAGTATCACTCCAAAAAAAATTTGACAGTGTTTGGTCAAGTAGTTCCTGAGTTATGGGCCTTTGAAAATGCACCCTACTCCCACGCTAATTAAGTTCCTCATACAGTGGGAGTGATGGTAGCATTTCTACTACAGATTCTGAAAAATACACTAGTGATAGCTCTTCTGGATCTTCCATTGAACCTTATAGATTTGAACCAAGTGCTTCAAATTCTTCAGACAGCAGCAGTTCTGCTGAAGAGGATGATCCAGACAGGCTTTTAGACTTGTCTTGGTAAGAAAGTGATAGCTACCAAGTTCAGTGTGTGTGTAAAATAGTGTGTATTCGTCAATATAATTATAGGTGTGATTGTGAATACTGCCAGATAATGCCAACCAGCTTAGAGTGTGTTTGCTGCAAAGAAATCAACAAAGTGGTAGCAAAAATGGGAGAGACTGAGGATGAACCTGCAAGTTGCATAACCAGACATCCAGAATTTGAGGGCATGTGTCTGAACGTATGGGTACTGCAAGCAGCATACTATCAATATCGACAGGAACATGGAATGGACTCTCTCCCAGCATCAATGCACGAGTATGCTAATATAGAAATAATAATAGTAATAATAATAATAACATTTTTTCACTACTCTGTTTTATTATTTTTTAAGGAAATACAGATATACTGCATACAGGCAACTGACTCGATGGTGCTGGGGGTGGCTTGGCCATAATGTCAGGGTTGTATTACCTGCTTGTGCTGTCAAGAAAATAAAAGAGACATTTCCATCTAATAATTACACAGGATTCCATCCAACAATATAACCAATTACACACACACACACAATTATTTTGAAAATCTGGTCTGATGTTCAGCAATTGCCTTCTGTTTTTCAGGTTTTTCCAAACTATCACAGAGTGCAGGTGGTGGTAACATCATAACTGGTACTTCACATTCTTTCAGCATAACATCCCATAGTGCACAAAAGAGGTCTTGCACATACCCTATAAATATTTAAGCCATTGGGTATATAAGAGCAGAAATTGATGATATATATAGTTTATTTACCGTAAGTAGATTTTTCTACGATTTTTCTGACAATGTGTCCACCAGATTTGTACTTGGGATACAAAACAAAATATCTTTTCTCCCCTTGCTTAGTTTTTTGCCTGTCCTCTGCGGCTGTTTTCGTTGTAATGTAGGACTGCCAACTTTAGCCTGGTAATGTCATAATTCAGGATTGCATATCTACAAGTATTTTCTATAGTACAGGTTGTACTAACCTGGAAAGCATGCCGTAGTAACTAAATGCCATGGACTTCGGAGCAAAGGTAATCAATAAGCTATGAAAGGCTTCACACTTCGAAGTTTGGTGAACTGGTGAGATTTTTTTCATATCAGTGCAAAAGTGCTTGTTCAGAATAATTGCACTTAACTTCTCACTGGCCTTAGTATCTATAAGGGTTATAAATATTCAGTATTTATGATACATACCACATTCATTATACTTACGTCGTTTAAACCACTTCTTTTTTCTCCTCCTACGTAATCTCTCATGGAAACATTTAGGAAAGTTCTTACCATGCCGTTGGTGTTTGTTGTGGATATCCAGTGACATCCACTTTGCCTGGATAACTTCTCCATTTCCATCTGGAGTGGACACAGCTGACCAATACAGATGGTTCAGTAAGCTCCGTTTCCACTCCCCAACAAACTTGCAGCCTTTCTCTTTCGCTGAAGCAATCACCTTTTTCTTGAATGCTGAGTATGTCAAAAATATTTGTAAAATGGTCAAATTCCTAGCGATAACAATGTAACTTACACTTAGCCAAATGCCAAATGTCGTAACGATGATCTGTTGATGTCAGATTTTCACGAATCCATTTGGCAATCTGCTTGTGTCTGTCAGTCACCATGGTAGCAATCTCAAATTTCTTCTCTTTTAAGCATTTCACTGACCATACTAGACTTTCCTTCTCCATATGGTAACTTCCATTAACTTCATTGCTCTAAAAAGTATTATAGTAATAATATTCATAGTAATGAACGTGTTGAGTATTTACCTGAACCAACTGTACATCTATGACAAGCTCTTTCTCCAATTCCATCGTTGTGTAGCTGCCAAATTTGGCTGAATGACCAGGACTGTCAGCTCTGCCATCACCGCCCAAGACAAGCGCTTTATTTTCCCGGCTCAGCTTGTCCAGTATCATTGTCTGTTGTTTCTGCCACACAGCAGAAACAGTGTGATGAAGAAAATGTTGCTGATGCCGGGAAAATGTTCTCTCAGCGACTGTGGCACAACCCATGTTTCGAAAAACACGTAGGGTCATAGTTGGTAGTGCACCAGAAAACAAAATTGCAGCTGATAATAGAATGTTACAGGCTGGCTGATTCTGTATGAATGGCTGGCTGTCCCAGACAAACACATTTAGGCAAGTACAGCACAGCTGTTTCAGTTTTACATAAGTTCCGATCGTTGTACTGGTGACTTGAGCTGACTTGTATCCACATTTGAAGCATCTTTTGAAAAGAGAAAGCAAGTTGTCTTCAAACACTATGTACTTGACTTTCAAATGAAGAGGCTTAACATTCAAGCTGTGGAATTATAATGCTTAATTAATTTATTATTATTAGTATTATTGTTATTATTTTATCTTTCACCCACATCATCATCTTTTTCAACCATGTAATCAGTGTCACTGTCATCTGCTTCAGTCGTTACATCGTCTGTGTCAGTAACACCCATATGTTCATCAGTGACTGTAAGATGTGAGCTATTGACCTTATGCAAGGCCAGAGGAGAAGCAGGCAAAAGTGAACACTGAATAGCAGCATCTTTTGTAGCCGCCACTACAGTCTGAACACTTGTATGATAAAAACAAAAAGTTGCCCATTATTATGTACAACATATCTTACCAACACTATGGAGTATGGGGTTACTCTGGATTTGTACCGAAACAATACTGGGTGAAACTTGAATTGTAGCATCATTAGTCTCGGATTCCTAAACCCATAAGATAGTATGGTAATGTTGTCACAAAATTTGTTAGGGAAATAACTCACAATATGATTCAGTGAAACTGAATTGTCTGTTTCTCCCAGTTCTTCCATTGCTTCCTACAGCCTGTCATTGTACTTAAAATGAGTGATTTAAAAAAATTCATTTCGCTTACTCTACACCGTTCACGTTTTTCAAAAGCAGATCGCTTCTTTGGTGGCAGACATTCCCCTTCTACTTTCCTTTTTCCACACACAGGCTTACGGAACAGTGTGGGTACTGCATCATTCTTAAGACAAGCTCTCTTCTTGCCCAACCCCAGTGATTGGGAAAGGATAGAATCAGCCATAAAACATGATGGCTCGAAATGCTGACTACACAGCACAGAGTATGCAGTGGGTTCCCATTTGTCTCTATGCCTTTTCACCTGATCTACCCATTTTTTCCTCAGAGCACTGTTGCTGGGAAACTTGTGCAGACTTACTCCATCCTGATTACTGTTATTGCAGCCTGCAGCAACACAAGTCTTGACCATATTTCCACAAGTAGCAGTAGTGGCAATCAGATCAGATTAGCAGACTGAGCACTAAACCTCGAAGTTTACACTAGCACGCTGATCCGCGCGGTACTCAACTTGTGACGTAATCAACCAATTGGCCTACTTAATTAGCGTGGGAGTAGGGTGCATTTTCAAAGGCCCCCATAACTCAGGAACTACTTGACCAAACACTGTCAAATTTTTTTTGGAGTGATACTGTGTTATTATCTACTGAATGACTCAAAAAAAATAAATAATAAAAAATGGTGACAGTTACCCTTTAATAAGGTGGAGTTTATGAATGAGAAGTAAGAAATGAGACTAAGAGTAGAGTGAGAATAGAACTAAAACGTAACTAAGGGTAATAGAGGTAACTAATGAAGTTCATCTATGTTAGAAGTTGGGAAGAGGTGTATGCGTAGTAAATATATAGAAATAAAGTAAGTAATGTGATACAAGTGAATAGTTCTAGTCAAGTGTGAGGTGTTACTCTTGGAGGGACGAGTGATCCTGAACACATGGCTGAGGCACTGTAAATACTAAGCCAACAGACTCGTGATATTCTCCTGTATCCAATGAATAAAATATATTCCGCCCATAAAGTTCTAACCATGATAGCACTAAAAGAAAATTAAAGTACTTGGAATTGATATCAGAAGGATGCAGTAATCTCCCCATGTAGCAACTGTATTTGTATTCACATATAATTCTATCTAAACAGGAGAACTGACTGTTACTTTAGCATGCATAATATGTGAACTGATATTTATTGTTTTAGGGTAAGGTTGAAGCTTATAACTCATATTCCGGATTAGTAGCTGGTGGATATGATACAACTCAACTTCTTGGCCTCATCTCTCCTGGAGATGCAGAGAAGAGTACATCTTTGACAAGCGGTTGGTATCCTGCAATTATATTCAATATTCATTAAGGTTCTTTCTTTTTTCCCTTTTAGATATTAACTTAAGTAGCAGGAGAAATGCAATTATTAGTCCCCATTCAGAGAGTGAGGATAAGACTTCGTATGATCAATTTACAAGTTCTCCATTGCTTTCTCCACAAAGGAACAAGCTATTTGGTGTTGTTGTGGACAGTTATTCTTCCCATTTGGATCTTCCATCTATAACCACTGCACATTCAATGCATTCCCATCATATTGGTGAAGATTTTCCTGCAGTAAGTTTCTTATAGTTAAAACTGGAGGTGTGCTTCAGTACAAAGGGCAAGCAAGCTGGCCTAGCTATGTACAATAGGAAGTTAGTTACTATTTTTGAATACATGTATATGTTCATTCCAATTCTCAATATAAACTTCAAATTTTTATCTGTATGCATGGTTTGGAACAGAACTCACTATGTGCTACAGCCATTTTTCTCACCCATAGTTATTGTTGTGTTTTATTGGTTTAAACTATAGCAGCACACTGAAGTTGAAGAATGTTTTCCTTTAAAGTAGAGTTGAAGAGTTGTCTTTCAGTGGCTCTAGTCCACTATACGTTGTTAGATGGTTGACAAGTGAACAAGCATTCAAGTATTTTGATCTGCCGCAAGGCTAGCAATAAGGAGCCAATAAAAATCATTTTACATAATGACAGTCTACAGGAAAATCGGGCACAATGTGGGCCCCTTCAAAGATATTTTTTGCACTTACATCGTTGTTGCATCCAGATATCGAGCTCTTCAAGTTTTATAGCCATAGTTCCAACGGTCTGAATTACGCAACTTAATTGTTTCCATCCATAGGCTTTTTTAATACCTTTATAATAAGTATATCGATCTTTTCCTGATATTTACTTGCTCTGAGTTGTGCCAGATTTTCCTGTGCATGGTCACATATTATATAAACAACAGCAAATAATACACATGATGGCACTACTACTAACTTGTCATTCAAGTAAAGCCAGTATTAAATGTATTGGCAAGCAATTACATTATGAATTACAATGCTCTGTCAGTAGCAAGTCAAGTTCTTTAACTTTTGGCACAGAAAGTACGTATATGTTGTGGTGCTCCCCGGGGAGGTCAGTCTTCGGTGGAGCAGTCGAAAGGGCTGCCACCAGTTCTCTCCTGTGTTAGGTAGCTAGTAACCTACCCCCTATGCTGGTTTCCCCAGTGGTTTAGGTAATAATATAAATTAGGACGCAAACACACACAGCACAGGTATGAAACGGCAAGGAAAGACATCTAACGCGTGTGGACCTGGTTTTACACTAAGTCAGGGCCACACCCAATTGAACATGACGAGGCAGATTCTGCCCGCCAAAACACACAAATGAATAAGTACTGCGCCTGAGCAGCCTTCTAATTAACTACGCTATCACACAGTTCAGTTCTGGTGCCACACCCTCTGGGGGTGTGGCTCGTCCACAACCAATGGAAGCGGGGCGGGCCCCTCATATGTATATTTTGGATGATATCCAGTTCATAGAGTGTTGATTTAAAGGACTAAAATTTACATGGTACAGAGTTACCAGCTATTTCCATCTAAGTCGGAGGTTCACTTACAAACATGATGACTAATATTTCTCCTCCCTTAATACTAATACAAATAATTATTAATTTAATTGATAGTAACTCAGGGTTTATACCGATTGCTACTTATTATTTTTGTTATTTGTTCTTGTGTGGTTTATTTGCTTTACTTTTTTTTAATTTTTTTTATTAATTTTTTTTACTAATTTAATTTGTATTTTTTACTTCCTAAGGACTATGTGTTTCAACCACCTGAAGAAACTCAGCAAGGAAGAATGTCTACTAAGATATATTTTCATTTTTTTCAAGCTGGTGGGGTTCTTGCTACCATTATAGTCTTAATATTATTAGTCCTGGGTGAGGTAAGAAGCAATCAATTACTTTTAACTACCACTGCTAAATATCTTGAATGTCAGAATTATTTGTGAAAGTATAGATTACTACTTTTACTACATTAGTTTTAAAATATAAAAAATATCATTTTTAAGTGCTATTCAACACCCACCACAGGTGAAATAGGACTAAAATATTTTTTATTTGAACATCATAGATAAATACTTGTTTAAGAGGATTTACCTATGCAATTGTCAAAAGTATGCTGCATTCTCTTTTGTGAAAGATACTTCATCACTCCTCTAGAACACAGTCGAGTATAAATGTGTTATTCATTAATGAGTTGTTTGTAAAGTTCCATAATATATTTTAGTCATCACTTTTTGTCCTACTATTTATAGGCTGGAATTGTGGTGTCAGAGTGGTGGCTATCAAATTGGTATGTACTTTTATCCTCCATTGTTACTTTAGTCTATAAGTGGCTTTACTTTTGATAGGAGTTTATGTGAAACTTCACAACTTGAATCTTCTAATAATCTGAACAATTCGTTTTGTTCATTGGAAAACTCTTCTGGTCTGTGCTCCTTGGATACTAATGATAGAACATACATCTATACCGGATTATCAGTGGCAACTATTCTTGTTTCCTTTGCAAGAGCATTTGGTTTTGTCTATGTGTGTGTTAATGCCTCTCGAGTTCTTCACAATAGAATGTTTGGAGCTGTTCTTCGATCACCAGTGCTCTTCTTTGATACCAATCCTATTGGTAAATTTTTTTTAAAAAGTGGTTGAGGGGTGAGATGAGAGGATAGTAAAAAGTTACACTACAAAAGTTAGTTAATGTAACTGTAGAAGCTGACATTTTGCAAATATATTTATTATGTTTCACATATAGGTCGTGTATTGAACCGTTTCTCAAAAGACGTTGGATTTCTTGATGACCTCATGCCATTTGTATTCTGTGAATTCATACTGGTAAGTAGTATTAAAATTTAATTAATTTCTTTTACTGACTGTCCTCATTCAGTTTTTTTATAGGTGCATTGCAATTTTTTTGACCACCCTCGTGACCAATCCTTGGATCACTCTTCCAGTTCTTCTCGTTCTCTCTCTCATGCTACTATTACGATGGTACTATTTGAAGACTTCTAGAGCGGTGAAACGGCTTGAAGCACTAGGTTAGTGACTATGGATGCATTCGCAATGACTAATGGTGGTTCTTCATTCATTTTATGTAGCTCGTAGTCCAGTGTATTCTCATATTTCTACTACTCTTCAAGGACTTCCAGTCATAAGAGCATTTAAGAAACAAAATGAGGCTTTGAAATTGTTCCATGAATTCCACAACGAGCACAGTCGGGTAAGGTTACTAAATTTCTAGTTTTAACTCACAACCTTGCATGCATATTAAATGGTAATAATTGACCAGCAAGCAAAGCGAGCGAGACACTATTGAGGGTAACACAATTGAAAATCGGGGATATTTTTTTGTTTGTTTGTATATATGTGTGGACGTACGTTTAATTAAAAATTTATAGTCTAACCACGAAGGTAGGTCTTGTGTTGGTATGTCCAGTGAAATAGTAGGTGTGAAAGTGTTGTATGTTACAGCTACTGCTAAGTTAAAAAATAGCACAAAGTTAACATTTAACAAGCAAATAAATATATTAGCTGCCTTTACACATCTTTTCCGGCTCATACTACATCAGTAAACATGTCTTAGGGTTGGGTGCAAACCTGTGAGGTAATTCCTTAGATCTGCTATTATTTTTTAAGTCAAACGGTTGCAGCAAGTGGTTATATGAATTTAGAAATTACAAGCACAATATATTACAGTCTGGTTACCGACAAATTTGAACATGTTGGTAGCAAATGTTTTTCTTTTAGGCATGGTATTTATATTTAATCACTACACGCTGGCTTGGAATGAGAGTGGACATACTCAGTTCTTCCTTTGTGACTGTATTTGTGATGATGTCTATTGGATTAGTCTCATGTAAGGAGCCATATTAATTATAATATGTGTTTACCATGTAGTATTCTTTCAGATATTAGTGATCTTAGTTTGGTAGGACTGGGCATTACTTACGCTATTTCACTTACTGGTATGCTCCAATACACTGTACGTCAAAGTGCCGAAGTGGAAAATCTTGTGAGTTGAAATTTATCAGTAGCAGTTTTAGACAGAATTCAGTCTCATATTTTTCTTTTGTAGATGGTGTCTGCAGAACGTCTAATTGGATACAGTCACTTAGAGTCAGAAGCTTGTCTAGAAACAAAGTCAAAGCCATCTGACAGCTGGCCTGATAAAGGCAATATAAATGTCTGTAATGTGTCCTTCCAGTATTCTCCTGAACTTCCTAGAGTTCTACATTGCATCAGCTTTTCAGTTAACCCATCAGAAAAGATAGGCATCATAGGAAGAACTGGAGCAGGAAAGTCTTCCCTCATTTCAGTCTTGTATAGACTGGCCGAGTTTGAGGGACAGGTGACTATTGACGGTGTAGACATACAGTCCATTGGCCTCCATGACTTGAGGAAGAACATGTCCATCATCCCACAGGACCCAGTTCTATTTAGTGGGACAGTCAAGTACAATCTTGATCCCTTCAATGAGTATTCAGACCTGCAGTTGTGGAAGTCTCTAGAACAAGTCCAGCTAAGAGACTTTGTCAGTCAGATGGAGGGACAGTTACATGGAGAAGTGTTAGAAGGAGGCAGTAACTTCAGTGTGGGCCAGAGACAACTAGTATGCCTTGCAAGGGCTCTCTTACGAAAGAACAAAATTCTAATACTAGATGAAGCAACTGCTAATGTGGATCCAAAGTGAGTGTTTTTACAGTCAAGTGTGCACAGGACCATCTATATATTTTTTTAATAGGTTTTCCTAATAAAACACAACCAAAGACAGTAGAAATGAACTGGAAGCAAATTTAAGATTACTATATAAATAAAAAAGTAGTTTATGCATAACCATAGAAAGCTATTAATTATCTCTGAGTAATTAGAACACACAATGTCATTTTGTATTATGAGAGAATTGATTTATTCTCATTACCAATGCAACTTGTTGCACTATTTTGTCAATATATTTAGCTATACGGTTTACAGTTATGTGATATTTGCACAAATTTTTAATTTAATTTACATCTGTATAGAAAATGATTCATGGTTTCCAGCGAGACTATTCATTTTATAATAGCTAGAAGTTATGATTACAGACTGACACTTTTATGTATAATGATATGTTTTTAAATTTGTAGCACTGATAGAGCTATTCAAGAGATCATTCGTGATGCATTTGCAGACTGCACAGTTCTCACAATAGCTCACAGATTGAACACCATCATGGACTCTGACAGAATACTGGTGAGTTTTATGTAATCTTCATACCTGGATGGGGCATGCTCGCTACCCTTTAATACACTGTTAATTCCCTCAAAGTAGCTGCTAAAATGTCAGCTGAGGGTATGAGAGAGCCCCTTTTAATTAACATAGCCAACTTTACAAGCTGAGTTACAACCCTAGTACAAACTACTGCAATGGAGATATCTAGCACTGAATAAACCACTTATTATGCCAATATAGCAAGACATTCCACTCTCAGGCTTTGTTTTCACTTGCCTTTGGATCATGAAACTAAATTAGTTTGGTCATGAAATATCTGCTTGCCATATCACACTTGACTTATGTAATACGTATTATGATACACCATGTACATATGAATCACCTATATAATAATACGTTTGTGTTTCAGTACCTAAGACTACATTGTTTATTCATGAATAATTCATGAGCTGAGTAGAGTTGGTAAAGCGTATTACCTGAGTGTATGTTCAACCCGCTTTGTAGTTAACAAGAAGAAAAAAAAGAGGCAGAGAAAAAAAGCGTCCATGTCAGGCTCGAACCTGCGACCATCAGTGTCAGAGTTACGCACACTTACCATTATATCATCTGGAACTTATACATCAGGCGCCACTGTTTGGCAGGGTACTTGCTGGTTTAATGATATTGCTTCTAAATAATCATTCTCAATGATTAACTGAAGATCTGATTGAACCTATAATTTCATTTTTTGAATGTTGTCAGGTGATGAAAGATGGACATGTTGCTGAATTGGATACTCCTCTCAATCTCATGAATGACAAACAATCTGAACTCGCTCAAATGGTGGACAGTACTGGACCTGAAAATGCCTGCAAGTTACGTCAAATGGCACTCAATACTGACAGACATCCAGAAAATGACATTCCTGGTGTTATGCTAGTCACTGCTTTGTAGTAGGCTTAATATATTAAAGCATGTTTTACTGTTACACGTAGCTATTTAAACTTTTCTACCTCACCATTCAATTTATTAAAATGGTTTATACATTCTAATGCTTACTTTACATGTATTATTTATTTTATTTTATTTATTTTTACGCATGAATTCCATGATTTTCAAAGTAAAGGGCTTGTTTATCTCTTATGCTTGAAAATCTGCAGTCTGCTTGACAGACAGGGAGCAATAAAATATGGTTCATTTGGCATCCACTGCCATTTCTATTTTGAGCACCACATTATTGGTTTTCTTTTGTAATTATAGATTATATGAACTGATTATTCCCATTTTCCTTTTATTATTCTTTTAAATGCTTATATTATTCTAGAATTATTCCAGTATGCAATTTCATGTCTATTATTCCAGAAAAAATGCTAGTATAGTCTGGAAGGGCCCATTCAGCACCTTTTTTTTTCTCATTATTATTAAGTGTCTGTTTCCTTGACGTTTAGAGTTTTAAGTAAGGGTGCCTAGCAACCTGCATCTACGGTTTATAAATATATATAATTATATTCATTTTATATGCTAGATACCTTCACAATACAAGTATTTGTAGGCTAACTCATGATATCACATGGTGTTGTTGTCACACTAGTATATCAACCAGCCTAGCTTACCTGTTCCCAGTTAGTATGGATTTCTATAGAATACACCACTTATTACTTTAGTCAAGTTTGATATAGCAAGATTCACTCTCAGGATTTTGTTTTCACTTATTTCTTGCTCGAGAAAATAAATTAGCCTGCTTATGAAATGTCTCGCCATATCATGTGATAAGTATTATAATAGCTCTATATATTTATTTATTCTACCCTAGATATCTTCACAATGTTATTTTTAGGTACATGACCTGTATGATATTTCAAAGTCGATATTTCAAAGTTGTTATTTCAAGATATATTGGCAAGCTCATTAACCTTGTAGTTATAGCAACTGGCCAAACTTGCTACTTTTCCTGGTTTTTACAGCTACCTTCTGTAGTATTGTTGATCTGTTATTATTAGTTATTAGAGTATTCATTACTTTGTGTGGTTATTTGTTGTTTTTTATGTCATAATTTCCTGAGTACTTAATCAGTCACCCTTATCTTTGTAGTCAGTCAATCTTTTTGTAGTTGATTATTAAATCTAAGGGATTGAACTATAAGCAGTACACATTAGCTAGATTGGCTCAGTAGTGCTTGTACGGCCCAAGACACTACACCTTCCTCTGATGTAGCATACTCCACTGGGTTAAGCAGCTGCTAAAATATCAGCTGGGGGTGTGGGTAGCCCCTACAACCAACTTTGAGTTACCAGTCCTAGTACTAACTACAACAATGAAGATATCTAGTGTGGAATAAACCACTTATTACAAGAGTGATAAGGCAAGATATTTCACTCTCAGGCTTTATTTTCACGAGCCAAAGGCGAGTGAAAATAGCCTGTTCCAATGAAATATTTTGCCATATCACACTCTGACTCATGTAATAAGTATTATTGGCGAGCGTAGCTAGCGAGACACTCTCAGGGGTAACACAATCGAGATTTCGCTTTATTTATTTATTTATTTATCTGTTTATGGGGTACGTGAGACTTCTGTTTTCACCCGCGATTCTAATTACGTAAGTTAGGTAAAGCGTTCACAGTTCCAGTATTTTTCAATTAACGAGTGCGGAGAATCCTGCTGCACTGCCTTACACAACTTTGTTTCAACCAAAAAGTTTACAGCTACTCTCTTCTTGAAACAATTGTGAAGTCTTTGTCAAGCTGCGCTTCTTTGCCACTGCTTTCGAAGTTTATTCAGGTAATTCTGTTAGTTTAGTCTGGGATCATAGACTTTAGATTCTCTGATGCTAATTGAGAATGGAAAGGGTTACACTGTGCACTACAGTTAGATGTAATTTCTGTCCTATTTTTCTGTAAAAAGAGTCTGCTCGCTCGCCATGCATTTGCGCTATTCGAGCGCACCACTAGTATATATATACAAGTACCGGGCCACACAGTGACTCTTGACGTATTGCAAAGTAAGAATGCAGTAGCATAAGTTATCTTGCTCAGTTATTATTATCTACCATTGGGTAAGGTTATTTAATCCCGTGGCTCCCATCCTACACTAACATCGATCCACCCCCCATGCAAGGCCCATGGCGCCTGGGTAGGTGGCACCATGGCTCTCCTAACATCCACTTAACTACTACTCACTTACCTTCCTAACCATCCTACACTCGCCCATTGAGTCCGCAGCACTACTTGCTGAGTAGTTTGGCATGTCTTTCCCAGACAGACTTGATCTAGCGCAACAATGATCGGCAAGGCCCTCCTCGATGTGCAAGTGCCTGATGCCAGCCATCATATAGGACTTGATCGTCCGGTATTTCAGTCCCTTGCTGGCCATCTTTGCAGCCAACTTACATAAGACATCCTCCCCGCGGGTGCCGCCTGCAGGCCTGCCGCAGAGCAGAAGTTCAGGAACCGCCTCTGACCACTAAAGTACACTTTCTGTGTGGACTGGGCGAGGCTTTTTATGAAGAACGACCGAACAAGGCAATCCAGTCCACCTTTGTCCAGTCTGGAGTTCCCAGCACCAGACACTGCAGCAGGTCGTCTGGCAAGACTGTGGGGACACTGTCCGCCTGTGGTACTAGGCTCTGAAATGAGGGAAGGTCGTCACGTGACAGTGCATCTGCTGCCCCGCTCTGTGCTCCCGGGATGCGCCTGCATACCAATGTCACCCCCCCCACCTGGCTAAGAAGAAGGACAGACACCTCATCAAGTTCATGACCCTGTCCATCCTGCTTCTGCCTGAATTCACAATAGCCACCACAGCGGCATTGTCACAGAAACAGACTACTGTGAGGCCCTTCCATTTGCTGCCCCATATGGCAACACCCAACACAATGGGGAGCAGTTCCTTCACTGTGATGTGGACTCCATCCCAGCCTTCAGGGAGTCGCAACTGAAACCACTTTCCGTTCGACGTATAGGCCCCACACCCCCCATGATCCAGCAAGCATCAGACATCAGTGCCACCTGGAGTGAGACCCTGCACAGTGTGTCCATAGGACACAAGCCATTCCAGATGGGCAGGAAGCAGCCCCACCACCTCAAGTCTAAATGGAACCCAGCATTCAAGCGGACCCAGTGCAGCTCACTGACACACTTTGAGAGCTCATTCATCCGTCGCAAGAAGGACCCCAGCATTACCCTTACTTTTCTTGGCTTGGAGTTGGATACATGTACTTGACAGTATGCCTACCCTCAGCCAAGTTGGACAGTCTCCGTAGAGAGGTCCAGCGGTGGCAAGGCCTCAACTCCTGCTCCAAGAGGGAGCTCTTATCACTGATTTGTCAGCTGCAGCACGCATGCTGTGCCATCAGGCCGCCAGGGAGGCCCTCTGTCTTCCGTGGGGCCACTGGCACTCCCAGGATGTTGCAGCGGGCCAACGCTGACCTCAGAGCCCACTCACACTGCTTAGAGTTAGGATCGCCAAAATGAAGGAAATCATCCAAGTAATGGAGACCCTCCACACCATCGGAATCCCCAAGATCCACAGCAGAGCGTCAGCCACCGCATTATACAACTTAGGAGCAGACCCGAGTCTAAAGGGAAGGACCTTGTCCACATACACTTGTCCTCCCCACCTCATACCAAGTAGCCACCTATCATCAGGGTGGACAGGAACTGTCCGAAAGGCACCTTCCACATCAAATTTTGCCAGGACTGTTTCCCAACCTCTGGCCACTACTTGCCTGCACGCTTTGTCAACAGAAGTATAGTGCAACGTACACAGCTCTGGTTCGATACCATCGTTGACACTATGGCCTCTTGGGAACGACAAGTCCACAATGCGGCGCCACTTTCCATGTTGGTGTCTTTAGGTACCAGGCCAAACTGGTTCACCTGCACATGTGCAGCAATGTCAGGTTCAACTGGACCCAGCACTCTACCAGCTGCTGTCTCAGATTCCAGAAAACTACTTATGACCTCCGGTCGCACATCAGCCGACTGCACGTTGGTTGACGCACTGCGACATGTCTTTGACCCATGCCGGAAGCCAACCCGGAAGCCTTCTCGGAGACCCTGTACCAGATAGTTAATGTACGCCCTGTCTGGGTGGCTCTCCAAACACTCCTCCCACAGTTCAGGTGCCATGGGACACTGAACATGATACTATCCCCTTACCAAAGAGAGAGAAGAGGAAGATATTCTGTAGGCCAAGGTCAACAGATCTGCCGTGTACTTGTAGGAGCGTGATGCACCTCCTAGACCACACATTAGCCACAAAAACAAGGTGAAATGAGCAGGTCACACAGCTATAAATTATTATGACCACTACAAGAGCAGCCATCCTTCCTGGCCAAGGTCCTGGAACACCATCAGGACAGGATAATTCAACTGACAGCCAATACACTGGCTGCTCACAAAGAGAACATGACGTCTGGAACCTGCCTCCGTGTCATGACCAGATCAGTACTACCCAATATTATGTATATATAGTATATATATATATGTGTGTGTTTCTTTACCTTTTGGCCCCTGCCCTCTCTTTACATACATAACAATGCCCTCCCTTAATTCTACATTATCCTTAGTGATACCAAGCTGTCCCCCCCCCCCCCCCCCCCCCGCCATGCACCTGCTGCAAAACTTCCCTTTCCCCCCGTAAGCCAGGAACGTAGTCGCGTACAGACTCTGATCCACTTTTGCTGACTCTAAGTCGGTAATCTGCTGGCGAAAGGCCGAGTCATACAAGAGCCAGCCCCATCCCCTGCACTTCCTGTACTCAACCAACATCAGGGCCTGGTAAGCCCACAACTCCCCGGCTTTCTGTGGGTACTTTGCACACACCACCGTCGCATACGCACAGAAACATTGGAACCAGCTGTCAAAATCTGGCACCTCTCTACGATGGGTTCTTCCAGCCTCCCACTATCTCCTGCTGCTGCTCTCCTCCTCTCCGCCTCCATGTTGTCCTTCAGGAGTTCAGCCATCTCCACATACTCTCCTTTCTGGATCCTCTGCACTAGCTTTCCGGGGACCACCGGTAATGCTTCACTAAGGACGAAGGGGAGTGCCTCCTCACTTGTGCGAACTTTATCCCGATCGTGTTTCCCCAAGCTGTGCATAGTGGGATGCCTGTGCCCCTCTAACTGGGGAGCTCTCTCACCTAGGTCTTTCTCCCCAGCGAAAGCTGGAAGCCATAGACTGGCAATCGTCTCTGGGGCCACGCCCAACCCCAGCTCTGCACCTAGCCAACACAACAGCACTTGTCATATCGCTCCATCTCACAGCTGGGACCCCCTACCAAGTTGTTTATAATTGTCTATCTGCGCCTAGGTGTCTGTGTGTACCCACCTATGTGTGCGTGCTCCCCTCCCTGACTGTTTTCCTAATGGGCCTCACCCCGCCGCCCACTAACTACTACCAGGGGCCTCTGCTCATGCATTACCACAAGGGGCCCCTGCCCACTCGTTGCGTTGCTACCTGGGGCCTCCGCCTGCTCATTGCTACCAGGGGCCTCCGCCCACTCATTGCTACTAGGGGCCTAAACCCACTCATTACTGCCAGTGGATTCTGCCCCCTCCTAATTGTGAAGGGCCTCCGCTCACTCCTTAATACAAGGGGCCTCTATCGCCTCATTACTACTGGGGGGGGGGGGGGGGGGGGGGTGGGGGGGGGGGCTTTCCTAATCCACCCTACTTGCATGGAGCCTTCCTCTCACCTCCTTACTAACAGGAGTCTCTTCCCATTCCTTCTAACCTGGGGTCCTCTGCGCCCCTCCTTACCAACCACCAAGGTCTTCCACCCTTCATTACTACAAGGCCCACTCATCACCACCCGGGGAGGGAGGGGAAACCCTCCCTCCCTCCTAATTACCAGAGGGGCCTCTGGCCCACTCAAATTGCCGGGAGGAATGGGGCATCCTACCCTCATAATTTACACCCCCCCATTGTTTACAAGATAGGTGGGGGCTTCCGCCCACCACTCACTTTTTTTTTTTTTATTACTACTGTCAACACTTAAAAACTTAAACCCCCAGACCCTGGCACCTCGGTTGCGTCCTTACTACCTTACTTCTACTACCAGCTCCCTACTTACCCCCCTATTCCTTACCCCCCTGACTCCCGCTTAGGTCGCTCTGATGGGGAGTCTCCCCTCCAAGTCCTCACATGGGTGCTAATCCCCTACCGCCGGGCCTCTCCCCCTCTGTAGCTCCCCAACACGATTTCCGCCGGTCCTTTCAGGTTGTGCTGCAACCAGAGCCGCGATTAAGTCCACTAACGCTGGGTCCAGCGGCACAGCGTCCACCACAGGCGTCTACTTCTAGGAGCCTCAATGATGAGGAACCCACAGGCAAAATACAATGATGCTTTAATACTTACATGTTTCAAGCTTTGATCAGGTACGATGTAATTATAACACAGAAGGCTGATATTATTTAGCACATTTTGAGCTGGATTTGCAATGATTCAATATAATAGTAATTCTTGTATATGTGTTTATAGAGTGATGTTCATGACATAAGGAAGAGTATAATTTCAGAAATCAAACATAAAAGAATTATTCCTTGCAAATTCATAAAGATATAATTTCAGAGCTCATCATTAATTTTTAAATTTCATGAAATTGTATGTTTTCTGCCACTTGTGTTCTGCTAATAGTGTTATCAGGGGCATAGCTAGGTAAATGATTTACAATGGGTGTTACAAAACTTAACCATACGCAGACTACACCCCCTTCAATACAAATAATCACTTAAAAACTGAGTTGAATTATGTGAGATAAATTCTTCAATTCACACTCATTGTCAATATTCAAATCTTACGTGAGATAATATAAATTATGTCTGAAGTTTGTGTACAATAAGTTTAATTAATCTCCTGATGGAAGATGCTGACTGTTCACATGAGCAGGAACTATATAAGTAGCTAGTAACTGGTAGGGCCTGCCTTATTATGCTAACTTTTTTAACAATAATAGAGCTGTATCAGCATCATAGTGGAATAATTCTATAATAATAGCAGCACAAAGGAGAATAGTAAATATACTATATAGCTAGCTATTAGGAATAATAATTGCATACAGAAAGGGAGTATGAATAAACAATTTTTACATGGTTCCATTAAAATTTCTAGTGCGGTAAACATCTTTGAGCTGCAACGAACAGTACATAATCTTAATAATCTCCTGTTTTTCTTTCTCAACAGATTTACTCCCATGCAGGACCCAATATTGTATGGTGGGAGGGGTATGAATATAACCTTCCACACTGAGCAGCAGCAGTGTGTGCACAGAATTACTCCTTCAATAATACACTAAACTTTTGCAACAGTGGATAGCTAGTCACAGCGGACCATCCTCCAGCAAATATTTGAATGGGGACAATTTTTGTCATGCAGCAAATATTTGAAGGGGACAATTTTTGTCATGAATGGCCATTTAAATGGTCTCCCATGGACTTTCGTCAGCCAAATATTGTCTGCTGGACCATTTTAGACGACACAAATAGTCCCCCACCCGGACCAATTTTGACGACACGGACCATTTTTTGCATGACATCTGTCTAACTTTGGGGCGCCTACCGGTTAGCAAACCGGTTTTCTGGCCGCCTCTCCGTCACCATGATAAGCCCTAACTACTGAAACGAGTGCGAGGAGATTGTTCAGTGAACCATTTTTGCTGCTGGAAAACTCTTATACAGTTTCAGTTTATGTACAATTTTCTGTACTTAGCTATTGTTTATTCAACTTTACTTAGCTAGACACATCACAAAGTATTCATCTATATTTAGCTGGCTATTTCAAAATATTTTTATGTAAAATAAGCATCATTATTCATAAATATTGTCACTGGTCATCACAATACTGTAAAATTAAAATAAATCATGAGGGATATAGCTATCATGAAGAAATTTTGCACAAGAATAAAAAATTAAAATAATTGAGTCTGAAATATTATTTGTCAAAGCTTGGAGACAATCTGGGAGCCACCGTCTGCTCTAAGGGCAAACAATACTGATAAAGTAAGCCACGGAATACAATATCAAGCACTTGCGCTCTTTACAACTTATAGCTTGGGCGGGGCCTCGGTTAGTTTTATCAATATTGGTGGGCGGGAAGCTTTGAATTACCCGCGTAAGCTAAGTTATATGTTAGCGGTAGTTTTACTTTTGCGATCACGCGGCGGATATTTGTGGAGGTTATTTTAGGGTGGGGCTGTAATTAATCTCGATTATAGAGGTTATTCGACTTCACCCACATTTTGCGCGCGCTAGACCATTCGGCCATTTTGGGTGACTAGACTCGAGGTTACTCGACCAAAGTATTACTACTGTGGGTAGTAATCTGAGGAAAAGATGGTGAAGAGTTGCTGTGGGGTTGGCTGTACAAACAGGCTTACCAAAGTCTGTACTTTATCTTTCTACCGATTTCCAGTGGATGGTAACCGTAGAAGGCTGTGGATAACTGCTATTAATAGAAAAGGATGGGAACCTAGCCAGTATAGTTTTGTCTAAGAAGATAGGGTTTTTTTGACTGAACCTTGCAATAAGGGTCCATAGTTTTTTTTATTGGTTCTACCCCTTCTCTAGAGAGTCAGTTACACCACCATTCCACTTGCTGACTCTCTGTCAGCAATGGGCAACTTGAAATAATGGCTATACACTGGCTGATAGTCTTTCCTAGAATAATTGCGGTATCCGCGAAAATTTATATTTTTGCGCCCTATACTTAATACATTATGAAAAATTTGAGCGCGAAAATTTATAAAGATTTTGTGCAAGAAATAACTTGCACATGCTCAAATATCTAGCACATGTTCACAGCAGCTGCTTTCTTTGAAAATGGAGGATAGATGCTTCTTTGAGAAGCTGTATTCATGCTTAGAGAAAGGTCCTCAGTCTCAAGCCTCAGCAGAAAGGATAACTACAGCAAGTAAGCAGTATGGAGATGGTTTCCATACACAGCTTGAAGAAATGAGTAGTGTTTCAGTGCATCGCAAGTGTGTTGACAAATACTGTCATATGAAGACTATTCAAAAAGCTTTACGTGAAGGAGCACGAAGTCCATGTTCCGAAGATCTTATGAGTAAACCCAAAAGAGCCAGACGGTCTGTGCAGCCCAAGTTTTCATTTCTCCAACATTGTCTTTTTTGTGGAGAAAGATGTGATGTTGAGAAAGATCCTAAGCATCCAAGCAGATGGCGTCCTGCCTAAAGGAGAAAGCAGAGGGCTAAAAGAAGCTATATACGAGACTTGTGGGAAAAGAACAGACATTCAATCTGATCAAATACTGGTGAGAATGGCAGGAGTTCTTACAGATTTACATGCGGCAGATGTCAGGTATCATGTGGACTGTAAAGCAACATTTTTATCTCCAAAATCAATACAGGCATCAATTATTCGTCAGGGCAACGACACTGAGTTCAAAGAAGTTGCTTTTGATTTGGTTATCAAGTATTTGGCTGAAAACAGAGATGTTATTCACAATTCCAGTGGCATACACACTAAGTATGTGAATGATGGTGGAACTCTTTCAAGGAGAATGTTGATAGCAAAGCTGGTAGAAAGTTTTGAAGGAGATATGATTACTTTGTCATCTCCTGGAATCGCTTCGTTACTAGCATTCAAGTCAAGTGCTGCTAAAGTTTTCTACACAATGTCTGATGGATGATGATGTGAGGCAATTGAAGTGATAGCCAAGAAGATCAAATCTGAGATAGGCGACATGGAAATTGACAGGAACAATTATCTGTGCCACGTCAACAAAGATATCTGTGCCAGGTTTCAGAGTAACACCCTCGAAGATCTCTTGTCAAAAATAAACCCAAAAATGAGGCAATCTTTACCTGCTCTGTTGATAGGGAATATTATCACATCTCTAGTAAAGAATCAAGCCACTCCACTACAAATAGCTTTGGCTGTGTTTCTCAGGGATTCCAAAGAGTAAGTCAAAGCCTTCCATGATTTCCAAGTAACATGCTCCTATGATGAATTACTTCGTTTCAAGAAATCAATAGCCTGTAGTGCAAATTCCAACATGGATCTTACTGGATTAAACAAAGAAGCAGATGGCCTAATACAAGGAGTAGGAGACAATTTTGATCAACAAATCAGTTCCCAAAATGGAATGCTACAAACGCATTCCATGGCTCTACTTATGACTCAGACAAATGATGAGAAGAAACAAGATGAGGCAGTACCACGGCTTAAAAAGTCAGAAATGGCACAACAAATTCCATACGACATTGAAATCTGTCGTTACACTGGTCCAAAGAAGCCGGCACCACCAGAAAGCTCACTGAGAGCAAAAGTTCCCACTCTCATAGATCTAGCACAAACTGCAATTCTCGTGAGCCGGGCCAGAGAAAGAGATTTTGAATTTCTCAGGGATGTGTGCAAAGGAGGCCCAGAATACAGTGGTTACAACACGAAAAAAGCAAGGGAAGAAGGTCACTCATTGAAGCCAAAGACTAAAGCAATCTACCTTCCTCTGATTGATATGCCTCCTGCAGAATATGACACAGTGCTTACCTCCATGCTTAAAGTCAAGAGATTGTCTGAGTTAGCAGGAAATCATTCACACTGTACTTACATTTGACCAGCAGCTCTACAAATATGCTGTTGAGATTCAATGGGCACTTCCAGAAGTTTTTCCACCTTCCTCTTTCATCGTAAGACTTGGAGGGATGCACATGCTCATGAGCTTTATTGGTTCAGTTGAAAACCTGATGACTGAAACTGGACTGGCTGATATCCTTTCTTCTGCATTTGGTGGAGTGCACAAAATGCTTATCGGCAAGAAATTTCCCATGTGCATGAGGGCACTCAGGATGGTAGTTGAAATAATACTTGAACAACTCATCAAAGACCTCAAAGTGCAATGCTACAACACTTTAATGGCTAGCTTGGAAGAAAGAGGACAGAAAAGTCGGACATGTATGCTTTGGTTGGAGTGCCTAATCAAGCCTGTGCAGCTGAAAGAGAGGGAGATTGGCTACTGCATGCCCACTGTGTGAAAGCTATGATTCCATATTTCTTTGCTGCTGGCCATCAAAATTATGCAAGATCTAGTCTGGTGTACCAGAGAGCAATTGAGAATTTGCCAAGGAGTATTCTTGCTTATTTCCTCAAAGGAGAGCATGTGATGAGGCATATGAAAGGCTTGTGGAATGGAATCTGGAGTGATATGTTTATTGAATCAACATTCATGAGGTATGGGCATGGCCGGGCAGGAATTGTTGGAATCACACTGAAACCAGAAACTCTCAAAACGTGGGCACTTAGCCGTCACATCTGCTCTCAACTCATGGAGGATCTTGCCGAGTTGAGAGGTGAGTCAGATGAATACAGATTCCAAGACAGTCATAAAGAAGAAGCAGCTTCTCGGATTAGCAGTGACAAGAAAGACAGAGAAGCTCTTAAGAGAAAGCTGGAAATGTGCATCCATCCTCTCAAGCCAGAGCTACATCCAGAGCAACTAAGTCAATGTGGCAAATGGTACCATTGGAATATCAAAGATCAATGTAGATCAGGCAGTCAGCATTGGCCAAAGTCAATTGCTTGAGTTCGAAAAACAGTTGCCTTTTGGATTCTGGAAACCAATCGAAAAGAAAGTTAAAACTATGGCAGCAACAAAGAAAGGAATAGCTGTTGGACCCAAAGTTCTGTATGACACTCAGTTAATATTTTCACGAGTTATGGGTCTTCAGGCTAGTTCAAGAGAAGTAGACTTCAAGGATGTTCTGTCATACGAGTTTGCACCTATTCCAACTGCTTTATTTGATGACTCAGGTAAATACTGCCCATGTGTATGTAGCAAAGTTGAATTGTTTATTTATTATAGGAGAAATGCGGATCTGTAAGTCCAAAGCTGACTTAAAGAAGGCTACTGGAGTGGAAGTATCCAGGACCATGGATGGAATGGATTGCACTGTTCTTGACGGATGCGCTATTCTCTGGTGTATTGCATGGCCAACTTCAAGCCCTACAAATCAAGCTCTAGTCAAAGACTATGTGGAATCTTTCAAGTAGTATCTGCAGCATTGGTTAAGATGGGGTGATGTCTATTTAGTATTTGATCGATACATAGACTTTAGCACGAAATATTCCACACGTAAGGCAAGGGGTCCTGGTGGCTGCAAGGTATTTCAGCTGTCTATCAATGTTCCTCTCCCACCTCAGAAGCAAGTTCTTACTGTAGCAGACAACAAGAAGCAATTGATCGAAATCATTGTCACTACATTAATAGGAGAAGCCAAGGTGCCAGGAGGATACAGAAGCAGTCTCATTATTACTGGTCAGGAAGATACACCAATTGAGATAGCACCAGATGGGGTGATTATTAGAAGAGAAGATAAGAAGACAACTCATGAAGAAGCAGACGCCATCATAGTAGCTCAGGCTATCTCTGCAGCCAAGGAGGAGAGGAAATATGTAGCTGTTGTTGCAGATGACACTGACGTCTATATTGTGCTACTCTATCATTATCTAGCTGAATCTCTTAATATGCCCATAAAGCTGCAACCGACGCAGGCAGCAAGAACTTCTATTGACGTAGCAGCTACTGTTGGAAAGTTGAAAGACATTATTGCTCAACTCTTACCTGCACATGCTCTGAGTGGATGCGATACTGTGTCAATGTGCTATGGAATTGGGAAAAGCAAGATGTTGAAGGCTGTCACAGCCAAGCAATGTAGCCTTAACTTGCTTGGTGATGTAAATGCAAGTATGGAAGACATCATCAGGCAAGCAACAGCCTTTATGTGCCAGTGTTACAATGTGCCAAATGTAACAACGATGACAGAGGCGAGGATAAATATCTGGGCAGCAAAACCTGGAAGAAAAGCAGCATCAAAAATTCCAAAACTGTGTTCTCTGCCACCTACCTCAGAAGCTTTCGAAGAAAATGTGAAGAGAGCCCATTATCAGTGTGCAATTTGGAGGAGAGCACTTCAAGAACCTCTGAATCTGGACTCTACTGCATATGGGTGGTTCAAATATGATGAAAGGAAAGCACTTCAGCTAGTTATGTTTCCACCCTCAAGGTCATCAGCACCAGATTATGTTCTTAAACTTGTTTGCTGCTCATGTGCTTCAGAAAAGCCTTGCCATTCCAGTCGATGTGGATGTGTGGCAGCCAATTTGGCTTGTACTATGTTTTGTCACTGTCAAGGAAGCACCTTTGTTTGTAACAATGAACACACTAGGGCATTAGAAGAATCAGATGAGGAAGAATTATCATACTAGCATTATTAAAAAAATTGTTATAAAATTTTTTGCGTTTTTATTTTTCGCAATTCAGTTCTTATGGGGTGCAAAAATATAAATGTTCGCGCCTACCGCAAATCCTGCAGAAAACTGTCACAAATCGAATGCCCCTCTACAGAAAAATGCCCACTGCTGACACAGGGTCAGCAGGTGGAAATGGTGTTATATGAGTCTAGAACAATCTGAAACTGCTTTTAAAAAAACTATGGACTTCAATTGCGAACCCTAGCTCAAGTTCTGCCGGACTAGTCTGTTCAGCTCATTTTATAAATGGGAAGAAAAGTAATGACCACCTCTCACCTGACTATGTGCCTAGTGTTTTTAAGCATTTGGATAGTCCCACTAGATGAAGGCAAGCATCGAAAATGGAGGCTTATGAACGGAGAAAACATGCAAATCAGGCAAGAGCAAAAAGTGTGCAAGCAGACAATGAAAAGCTAGAAGCAGAAAGAGAACAAAGTGAGCCTGTTTGTGCTAGTGTGGAATTGCAGGTTGAATCATCAGCTTTAGCTTTACAGGTCAATAACTAGCTCTTCATTTCTCCAGATGATGAAATCACAAAAGTGTACGTCACACATTTTCATTTGGAGTTGTACTTGATAATAATAAGTGTGATCTTTTTTAAAACAAAAGTATCATTTTCACTTTTTTCCAAACAAAAGTTACGATCACCTATTGCTTCAAGAAAAGAACGATCTTTACATGAGAAGGGACATTTATCTTCTAAAACTCCATTCCCACAGCAACGACACTTAATGAATCCATCTGAACTTGCTCCAAGATGAGGATACTGAGGATGAATTACCAATCCTCTATCTGTAAGTGTCAAGTTAAGATGACTTAATACTGCTTTGTGGAAGTATGCCTCTCGAGCTTTTTGCTCATGATCACACCCCCATTTTGTAGCCTTAGTGCAACATGAAGGCTTTGTGGAAAAGAAAATACGTTTTACTAAGGATACTGATGGTTGAGTATAGTCTGTTCGTGCTACTGCTGCCTTAAATTTTGATGCTGTAATACGTCCAGCCCGGAATCGAAACCATGCTTTACACTTAGATTGATCACGTGTTGACAGTTCTATGTTAGTAGCCTGATCATTAGTCACGCTTATACTGGAGAATATGTCTTCACATTTCAATAATAAATCAGTGTATGACAACTTCATAGCCTCAGGGTCAAACAAATTAGACAATGGTAGTGAATATTGTGAATGATCAACTATGTAATCATCACAATACTCTGGTATAATAGATAAAAACACTGGTTTTCCTGTCTTTGATAACTCTTGAAAAAAATTGGAAATCTTGGCCTGAGATGGTGGTGATGGAAGAACAATTTTAGGCTCAGGATGCTTACTATTTGAGCCCTTTAATAATCTTTTTTTTTTTTGTTGCAGGAGCAGTAAAACACATGTCAGATATTGGGGCATATATGAACATTTTTCATGGTCGGTGAAAGCCATTGACATGGCTGAGAGGTGCAAGAAGTGTCTTTGAGGCGATTATGAACTTCAACTGCAAATAATAAGGCAGCAATGTGTGAGCAAGCTTTTCCAAGCCCAGCCATACACAAGGCCGTAGCAAGCACCTAAAAAGTGGTCAGACCAGGAAGTGGGTGTGTTTTTGCAAAATAGGTGTGGTTTCCATTGGAAGTAGGTGTGGTATATAAAATGTGTACACACAATGACATAAATTTGGCGAAATTACAAACAGTTTCATTTTAATTATCAAATATAATGAATTAAATTATATAGGTGATACGAATGAATATTTGAAAGTTTGAATGATTTAGAAATACTTAGCAAAAATGCTGGATCGATGTTGTGACTCTCCAATAAACTGATTTACTATTAATTTAAGATCCAATTTATCTGTTCTTTCTCTGTGTATATGTAACAGCATTAAATAGTTCAGACGATCCTGATTCATTGTAGCTCTGAGGTATGTCTTCACACGCCGAAGTGCACTAAAGGATCTCTCCGACGAGGCATTTGTGGCTGGCATAACTAGCATTAACTGCAAAAGCCGCTTTGCTTCAGATAATAGGGACAGTTGAGCAGAAGACAATGACAGAAAATACTGCTTCACATCAAATATGGACTGAAAGCTAGAAGATGAATTATGTTTACAATGTGCTTTTAAAACTTCCAGTTGTGTTTGCAGTAATTGTTTATTGAAATCATCTCTATAAAAGTCACAGACAACATCCAAATCAGGTTTGAAATCTTCTTGGTTACAAGCTTTACTCAGAACTGATTCAATAGATTTATAGATTTCATAACCCGGCTGAGAAAATCGATCAGTGATGCAGGAAATTATCAAGTCCACAGCTTCGAAGTATATTTGTCTGAAATAAGACTTAGGATTGTCATGAAACTCAGCCTGTGACAGACCATCATCATACCTTGCAGGAGGTTTTCTTTTCCGTGGAAGCTGAGGATCGTTAACACCCAATTTAGTAGCTTTATCATTTACCTTTGCCCAAAACAAATCAAAAGAAGCATCATTTCGTAAAGAACTAAGCGTATCAACTGTCATACCTGCTATTGTCTGCCCTTCTGCAGCTGATAGACTTTTGCTTTGCAGAGTCCTGCTCAGGTTGTCAGCATGTTTAAGAAGCATTTCCCCCAATAAGTTTCCAAATACATAATTAAATGATTTCATCTGTACAGCAACTCCTCTGATCCTGGCCTTTGTTTCAGAATCTTTAACTATTTCTGCAGCTTCTTCCCATGTCTGCATTAATACTTCATAATTCTTCACCACACTTCCAAGTGACTCAGCTCTCACTGTCCACCGAGTAGGACACAAAACTCGAATTCCCGGACTATCAGAACTGGAACTCATGTTTTCCTTCACTTGATAAAATATTTGTTGCCTTCGAGGAGAATACTTAATCAGCTTAGTAACTTCGTAAGTAACTTCCAGGGCATCTTTTAATAGCTTAATCTTTTTTATGGTGTCACAGGCTGCTAAATTCAGAGCATGACCATAGCAGTGTGTGAACACTGCTCTAGATTCTAAATCACTTATTCTTTTGGCTACTCCACTCTTGCTTCCACTCATAGAACTTGCTCCATCATAGCACTGTCCGCGAAGTTTTCCAAGGCTCAAGTTCATTCTTGCAAAGACATCCTGAATAACTGAGCTCAAAGTTGCAGCATCAATAGAAGGAACATGATACAAACCTATGAATTCTTCTTGGACCTCAAAATCATCACTTACACTTCGAAAAAACAATGTAACTTGTTCAGTGTTTGAGGAATCTGTGGTTTCATCTGCCATAATAGCAAGAAAAGGGGAACACTGTAGTTCTGAAGTAATATTTCTTAATATTTGAAGGCCCATTAGCTTAATAATTTCATTCTGGATGTCAGGACTAGTGTAAACATTCTCCTTTCTACGTAGCCAATCTTTTAGGTTAGTACCTCTTCAGCTTTCATGCGCAGTAGCTGCTGTAAATTCCCATTAGTTTCATCCTTGTCTCCACGAATTGAGAGTCCTTGACGGCACAAATATCTAATACAAGAGATAATATGGTATAGTGCTTGCTGATTCTTCACTTTCTGGCTTCCAAATTGCTTAGACAGCATCACACTGACATCCTTAGTTGTAGATGGAATTGTAACCATAGTTTCTACTGCCTCTTTGTGGGAAGCACTCTTTTCATGATTCTTAAAAGCAGTTCTTGCCTCCTTCCAATTTGAAAATCCACGTGTCACCTAATGAAGAAAGGAATCAAATTTAACAATAGCTATATTTAATAAATAGCTTAAGTGTATTTTCCAATTAAACTGGCTATTAAAAATAATTCTCCAATGTAGTTATAAAACACTAGTTAATTACTTAAATGGACATAATGAATTCATGCATGAAATAATGATCAAGTTTGCGATTACTGCAGCTATAAAGAGAAACATTCACATATTGCTAAGTATTGTCGATGCATAATGCCAGTGTCATAATATCGCAAATTATGAGATCCAAATTAGCTAGGACTTTGGCATCTACATTCTTTTAATACATTAAATTTGCATCATACTAAAGATATCTCAAACAATTAGTGAGCTGGCTAGTTTAGCTAGCCATTCCTTTCATTGTAGAAATCTGAACTTACAAAAGCTGAATCAGCTGAGTTAGTCCGCATACGCTTTAGTTTGAACCCCATCACACAGGTATGGCAGAATACTTGATCTGAAGATTCTTCATAATGAAGAAAAGGCCATTGAGAATACCAACTCGCCTGAAATTTCCGCTCCACTACCGTTTTCTTCCCGAACATTCTCTTGGGATAGTCCAAGTTCAGAGGCTGATGAGGTTTATCAGGAAAATCTGTAAACCTGCTCGATACATCCTCTGAAAGAGATGAAGATGAAGCCATAACTACCTTGCACAGGACCTGAAAATTACAGCTGCATTCCCCTAGATTACGCATGCGCAAAAAATATGACACACCCTTCTTCAGCTCAAAAGTGGTCCGACCAAGGTCGGAGTAGTCGGACCGCTTGCTACGGCCTTGATACATGTACAGTGGGCACAAATAATCGTTCCACACTTCTCTGCTGCAACCCAAGCTTTTAAATGTGAAGCAGACACAGATTGAGTTACATTCCCAGTCAAGACAACTGTTGTATCATCATCATTGGCTACGGGATGAATACACACATTGGAAACCCAACCAGCCAATAAATACTTATATCCATCTAAACTCTTGTAAGCTTTAAGCTCTTCTTTGGTGTAAGGGCTTGGAGAGTTTATAAAAAAGTTGTAGATAGCAGGATATTCAATGTTGGGGACAGTATCTGTTCCTGTAAAACTCTCTCTTGAAGTGTAAGTGTAAGGATCATCTACATGCAATCCTATACTGTTTAGTTTTTCACTATACCTCAGTTTGGCACTCTCATCCAATTGACTGAAGTAGTCAGAATATTTAGGATTGACAGACATGAGGAAACCCACTCACTGCCACCGCTGCCACCTCAATCAAAACATCTCTTTGCCAAAATGGCCGCGTGTCAACGCGCGCGCAGGGGTATGGGCGGAGTCGAATAACCTCTTCCGCTCATTCCCCCTGCCCTTTCTCTACCTGGTGTATTACCACTTCAAGTATGGCCACCGGGCGTATGGCTGAGCCTGTGGAGTCAGAAGAAGCTGTTTCCAAAATTGGATTTCTTGGCCAGAATCCTAAAGACCCTAGGTCAACTGCAAATCTATTTTCAAGACTGTTACTGATGTTAGTGAAATTTATTGTTGAGGCCAATAGAACTGGTGAAAGTTCAGTGTTTTTACTGGTCATGATAGTGGAGTAGCTTGTCAGTCCTCACTGCCAAATAAAGTAGGTGTCCATTGTATTATGTCCACATTTCCTCTAGACTTTGGAGAAGCATATTATTTCTGTGTAAGAATTTATGTAGGTGTGGTGACAACATTGTCTAGTTTTTAAATTAAGATGTTTGTGTGTTGGTTTTTTTGTATGTGAAATTTACTTATGAAGTAAATACTGTTTCCCCCAAAAGGCCAACACATACACACACATGCACGCACACGCACACACATACACACACAGGACTAATATTATACTCAAAAATTTTAGAATTATTTTTTGTATCTTCCTATTCAAATTGTGAATAAGTGTAATATAGTGTTACCCTGCCACACAGTGGTGCTTGATATACTGCATAATATTATTGAAGTAAAGTTGGAGTGACATGAAATGAGTGATTGAGTTGATTAGTTCTCAATATGTCACTATCATTGTATTGAATCATTAAGAAAGATTCAATGTATAATATATATAATAAACTTTGATAAAATGATTAAAAAAAATAAATAAATAATAATAATAATAATAATAATAATAATAATTAATAATGATAATAGTAATAATAGTTTTAATTGTATGAAATGTCAATGTATGGGTTAGTCTAACCCAGAATGGCTGCAGTGTTCCCTCACTGCACTGCAACTGACCTTTGAAGGAAGTAGCTTGTATTTATTTATTTATTTTTTTGTTTGTTTATTTATTTGTATATTTGTTTATATATTTACTAATACTGTAAATTTCATTCTGAATTAGATGGATCGATCCCTTGTTTTGGTTAGGATGTCATCGTTCCTTGGAGCATAATGATTTGTACATTCATCCGAGAGAATCTGATTCTGAGAAACTTCTCAATCGTTTTAACAGGTATATCTTTAATGAGTATGTGATGATCATGTTGAAGTGATGATGTTGTGTAGCCATATAATAGATAATATCTCGTAATCCTAAATAAATAGAGCAAATACCCATTATGGTGATTAGATGCAGTGCTGCACTTAAAACATAAGCTATCAGTAGTTTAATTAATTTTTCTCTTTATACTCGTACATAAATGACTTCTACACCATTTGTACCAAAGTTGAGACTCGTTCAGGAAATCTAATCTTCCTAGAATACCTCAACACTGCAGACCTCTTCATAGCTCAGTAAAGCTCATGCAACTAATTTTTTTTTCAAGTCACAAAAAGTTGCAGCAAAGGATTGTTATGGTATTAAAGATCCTTTAAAACTCAGCCATATTTAGTACCTGCATGCTTGTTATCAGAAACTACTGGTACTTCAGATAGTCATAATGGCTAAATTTGATACAGAAGCTACCATTACACAGGAAAATTGTGGTAGAAAGTAATTCTGTGTTTAAAGCTGAAATTAATGGTCAAAGGCTTTCTATACTTGTCATCCTGAGTTAATAGCTAAAACATTAACTTCATAGGTAAGAGGAAGAGAATTAGTTTTGAATGTAACAGAAATTTTCAAGATCTTACTTTGTTACCTAACTAGGCCGGTTCGCTCGCCATTTGTGCCTATATATATAATTTGTTTAATATAGGAGAAAATCACGAGTCTATTGGCTTAATATTATTTTTACAAGTGCTACGGGTACGAATGTAAATGTGGCCAATCAGAAGAGCTTTTTTATCAAATGAGTAATAAATGTATTGTGTACAAAGCACATTGAACAATACTATAACCTGGAAGGACATAATAACCCAATGTAGTAACAAAGAACACAAGTGATATGGAAAAATTCTGCCCTAAGCTAGTTCTTGTTACTTTAATGCATTTACTATTGGGCAACAGTTATTGGATACAGTTCAATACACAATAAATATATATTTATTATGTACTTATAGTATGGCACGTAAGTTGCCCATTCAAAAATGAATGGGAAAAATTGCTGTTCAATTGAAATCGCACGGGGAAAGTGAAATAGCACATAACTAATTGAAATACCTCAGTAACTAAGTGGAAACTAAGTGAAATACCTCGTGAAATAGTACGGGTAAGTGCGCACGCATGCAGCGTTAACCTTGGAAACGATAGCGATATCAAACTGCAGCACTACACAAAGTAAGTCCCTTTAAAATTCCGAAAATGTTTGTTTAGGCTTAGTTTTTCAGAAAAAGCGAGTGGAACTTGGGGCCAATGCTTTTCTCTATGGGTGACGTCCTTTACCATGCAATTTGCACTTGAATGGTAAATACTTAGCAGGCAGTACCTTTGCCGTAGCGTAGATGGTTGGAAAGAGGTCTGCTGCATAAGACCGTAGCAGTATGTTATACCTGTGACATAGCTTAACCTTTAAAACACTTTTACCCAAGCTTGTAGCTATCTAGCTACTATGGTTATAGCTGCATCACATATAGTTAATTTGGTCAACTTCACTAACACAGAGCTGACCTTTAGCTTCATCATCAAGGTAATAATTTGTTAATATGGCATTGTATTTGTTATTGTTATTTATTGTTTTTCAGTGTGAGTGGATTTTTACTTTCTTTGCCAGAGTGGAGTTTTGTGTTCAGTGATTTTAAAACAGAGCTAGACTTCTGAATAACTTGCCAAATCACTTTGTCCAATAATAGTAGCTACTACTAACTAAAAATTAGACTGAAATTAGATCACTAATAGAAAAATAAATCAACAAAATATATTCTGCATTATCTTTATATTCAATTAAATGAAACTAAATACATTCATACAAAACATAAAGAAATATAAACGAATAAAATATATTTTTATTCATTTTTTTCTGTCTCTTTCATTCATTCTGTCTGTCAATAATGATTCTCGAAGTCGGCGAAAATTCAAGCATTTATAGCAATGTTAAACTGATATTATAATCTGAAGATGTTCTATAAAAAGTGCTTGCTGCATATTATATATATATATATATATATATGCAAGAATTTGGTGCAGTATAATAGCACATTATAGTAGCTAATGTATGTTTTTTTGGTGAGGTAAGACCTATCCAGTGTTTGCATAGACTTCATCAGTGGAAAGGACAGTAATGGTTTTTTGACACTGACCTGCTGGTGAGTACTGGTTTTAGGAAATCTTGAGGGAGGTGCTGGTGTTGAAGTGGAGGGTTGTGCACAGATAGTGCAAATAGAGTAATAGAGAAGTGGAGAGAAAAGAGGAAATGGTCAAGGACAAAAGTTGACCTCGCAGTGTAAGGGACTTGGCAAGGCAGTAAGTACATAATACAAATAAGGAGTGGGGGAAAAAAATAGATATGGATGAGTCATATATGATAAAATGGTTTAGATGTGTCCCAGCTTGTAGCGGTTCTAGAATTGAAGATGTGGTAGGAACAGCTAATAGTTACTTTCGCAGCCTTTTGCAGTAAACTTCTTGCTTTGGCTTTAGACAATTGAAAAGACAGAGAGATACAGGAGAGAGTATCAGTCTTGTAATGACCCAGGGAACCAATTTCTAGGGTTTTGTATGAGACAGATAAACCTTTAGCCTCAAGGTCGCCAATTAAGGAAATATAGTTGGGTTTGGACAACTTTCTTGCTTTCACTTTATTGATAGCGTCAAGGGAGTTAGAAGGAATAGTAAGTTCAATCATAGTTATGTTGTTTTCAGTTGTAACCACTATGTCAGGTCTAGTAGTTGACACTGACAAGTCAACAGGAAAAGTAGCTGGAGGTGATCCATTAGCTCTTAGTACTGGAAGATCAGTGTACAATTTCGAGGTGGGTGAATTACTTCTGAGACTTGAGAGACAATACAACTGAGAACAGAGTCATGCCTCCAAGTGAATCTACCTTGAGTGAGGGCTTCTGGGAAGCTGTTCAAGATATGAATTGTGGTAGGTGAAGGAGAGTTACAGAGGGGGCAAGTACTACACACTCTGTAATTCGGAGGTTAAGTGGAGTCGGAAGGCAGTCACTACCAGCACATAGTAAAAAGGAAAGTTGACCCGCTGGGAGACCAGAAGCTGAGGTTGTTCAAGGCCATGAATATCTTGAACACCAATTATTCTATTATATCTGAATCATGCAACATTATTCATTTCATACATTTATCATTTCTAATTAATGCACACTGTTGTGCATATCTTGAGTAAATAGTTAGCTAAAGTGTTGTCTTTTGTTGGTTATGGATGACAGTTGAGATTCTACAGACACATACACAACAAAATTGTTGACACTGCTCTCATAGTCATAACATTCTAGTTTTCTGTGAACGCGCTTACTAGAGGCTGGTCCTTCACAAAGCCACAAATTGCTGTTGGGATTTACAACTCCATCAGAGGTAGCTAAGTATTTAATTGTTAGCCAAAATTACAAAAATTGTTCTGGCCTTTCTTTTTTATGGCTGAGAGCTTGTTGTCAAGAGTAACTGATAAATTCAGATAGTCAGAATGGCTTAAATTTGATACTACAAAAGTTACCACTACTCAAGAAAATGAGGTAAGAAAGTAATTTTGTTTTTATTTGCTAAAATTAATGGTTTTGTTTTTGTAGCTGAGAGATTGTTGTCAAGAATTACCGGTAATTCATGATAGTCAGAATAGCTTAAATTTGATATTACAGAAGTTGCCATAACCAATACGAGGGAAATTCAGGTAGCTAAGTAGTAATTCCATATTTGTTGGCTAAAATTACACAAAATAACACTGGCCTTTTTTTTTTTGTAGCTGAGAGCTTGTTCAAGAGTTATTGGTAATTGAGGTAGTCAGAATGGCTTAAGTTTGAACTACAAAAGTTACCATTACTCAGGTAAGAAGTAATTTTGTATTTGTTTGCTAAACTAATGGTGGTCAACTGCTATTATACTAATGTTTTGCATGAACTAAGCTAAAATATAAATTATGTAGTAACAATACTATAATTTTATGTTACCTAACTAGGCAGGCTCACTCGATTTTTGTGCTCAAGCACACCACTAGTATGTGTATGGATGGTTCATATGCCCCTTAAATGCGCACGCAAGTTCCCTTTTTACTCCTACAATACGGCTTTTTAGGCTTGACTCCAGTTTCCTCAATACTACAGCATGCATTAAGCAAGTCTTGCTTTATACTTAGGCTCCAAATTGTGAGATAACTCCTGCGAAACACCTGTTTTTCAAGACCCAAAAAGTTGCTGTGATCGGATTGAAAACCCTTTACCAGATGTAATTTCAAAACTTCGCCTTTATGGACCGCTGCTAAGACCAAGAGCCACTGGTAGTCAGAATGCATACTACTTGGGGGAAGCTGAGGTAAGTAAATAATTCCATATTTGCTGGCTAAAATTACACAAATAACTCTGGCCTCTTTTTTTTTAAGAATTAGCTAGCTACTTTCTTACCTCAATTTTCTGAGTAGTGGTAAATTCTTTAGTATCAAATTTAAGCCATTCTGACTATCTGAGTTACCAGTAACTCTTGACAACAACCTCTCAGCTACAAAAAAAAAAAGAGGCCAGAGTTATTTGTATAATTTTAGCCAACAAATATGGAATTATTTAGGGGCATACATACCAATATTAGCTACTTTCTTACCTCAATTTTCTGAGTAGTGGTAAATTCTTTAGTATAAGCCATTCTGACTATCTGAGTTACCAGTAACTCTTGACAACAACCTCTCGGCTACAAAAAAAAAAAAAGAATTCCAATTCCAATAGTGAGCATGGTCGTTCAGTGGTTAGTGAAAGTGGTGACTTGGAATAGAATGTAAATAAAATATCCAGTGATGAACAAGAGTATGAGTGTTGATGAAGTTTCGATAAATCATAAAATTTGTCGATCATTAATTTCTTCTTTTCTAGCAATTGTGATGAACTTCAACTAATTCTTTGAAGATAAAGAGATACTTCTTTGATCACTTTTACTGCAAAGCAACTAATTCTTTGAAGATAAAGAGATACTTCTTTGATCACTTTTACTGCAAAGCAAGATAACAACGTGACTGTAACA
>WLWD01005755.1_pt1 | contig 49540 bp, 22 predicted proteins | sample 6712731 | NCBI WGS metagenome assembly WLWD01 (sample SAMN12718690, study PRJNA576275) | sponge metagenome | isolation source: marine sponge | host: Mycale hentscheli | place: New Zealand: South Island, Marlborough, Capsize Point | collected 2014-11-01 | reverse complement strand
GGGCCTCTGGTGGCATGTACACTAAGGTCCCTGGAAGTTTAGACATGGTTTGAGCTAGTCGAGCTGGCCTCAGATCCAGTATACGAGAATTCCCCATGTCTGTGATCTTGGCTATCAGAGATGAGGTGAGTAGAACATTTCTTGCTGTTAGGTCTCTGTGGACTATTGGTGAAGGCCTACCATGTAGGTACACTAGTCCACTGCACGTGTCGGTGAGAATGGAGACCTTGACTGGAAGTGGAATATTAGGGGCACACTCCTGGAGGTCGTCCACACTCATTTCTAGTCTCTCCATCACCAGTAGAGGTAGCTCTGATCCCTCAAGGAAACACAGACCAAGGAACTGTGTTATGTTAGGATGTCGGAGACCTGCCATGAGTTGACATTCTCGTTGATATTTCTCGATAGTATTTCCAACTCCCTCATTTAAAGGGTCCAATAAAAGGTCATGCATGCGTTTGGCTGCACAGGAGACTTTGTTGTACTCCACCTGCAATACACAAGTAGAAAGTTATGATCACAACAAAGTGTTGACGGAAAAACAATATACATTTGTATATATGGTTCACTCTCAGGCTTTATTTTTACTCGCCATTGGCTCATGACAAATTTGCCTGCTCGTGAAATATTTCACCATATCACACTCTGATTCATGTAATAAGTAATCCCTACACCAATGAACTGAAGTAATTAAACCAATTTCCAGTATGCACCAGCAGCATTAACTAAACTTACTAAGAGTTATCTTCAAGATAATCAGAACTTATTGCAAAGCAGAGCAGAATTTGCTTTGTTGTATGATGTGTAAAGATCATTTCACCTAATTCTCAATTTGCGCGGGAAACTTAAAACTTTAAAGTGTTATTAAAAAATTGATTTTTTTTCCTTCTGCTGTTGAAAGTATAGGTTTAAAAATTTAATATGGAGCTTCTTTGTGATCTCAAACGATAGCTAACTCTTGAAAGCTGATAATCTTTAGAGTTTTTTTTTACTGGAAGTTGAAATAGTAGGGGGGTGGGGATGAACTTAAAATAGAGAGAGCTACGACACTCTTTGAATATAATAGTACTAGCAAAAAGTAGGTCAAGTTGGTATGATATAAGGACTTTGCCTGGCATAGCCATACCTTTTAACTACCACTTTGCTGAGAAAGAGTCAGATATAATGCAATAGAGCGACCTGTTTTGTGTAAAGTAAGGGAAATGGGAAATCACATTCAACTTATACAGTGGCTATGAGTCAGCAGAATAGCATATGGTGAGTGAGCAGAACAAGTGCCTCTCCGCATTTGACCAGACTCTTTCCTCACAATGTGGTATGTACAGGATGTGGCTACACCAGACTAAGTTAACATTCTCTAAACCAGAGATCATGTTACTTACAGGTCTTCTTACAGCAGTAACATAACTCAGTTCAATCAATTCTACCATTTATATTATTGCTCTAACACTCACTGAGTTGCTAAACTTAGACAGTATTCATACAACCACCAAGTTGTAAGGAATGAGTGGGCTCTATTACGCATAAAGATATACACTACATACCTAGTTTTTACTTGGTCGGCTACATAATTGTATTGTAGTAAATTTGTAGTCTATGTTTCACTTGCAGGGATCCAACCCAGTGAATAGAGTTTGTACTAAAGGAAAAAGTTTTGACAGCTTGCTGAAGCCCTTATATAACTTACCACAAGCCCTAGTAGAAACTAAAAGGGTCAAAATAAAGTTTACAACAACTCTGAGCATGTCAAACACTGGGAGAATCTTTCTTCTTCGCTGTAAAGCATAACAAAGAATTCCTAGAAGCATTAAAAAAGGAGTAGGCCGTAGATATGAAATAAGGTAGCTATTAGTGAAGAAAGAAGATACTCCTTTATTTCAGCTAAAGGTCTCTACAAGCTTTGCCAATCTTTCTTAGCCTACTCCCTCCTCTCTCCTAGTTTAATTCTCTTTAAAGAGCAATAGCATGACCCCCAAATAATTCTGCAAAGCTTTATAGCAAATTTTTTACCACAAATAGTCACTCCAACCTCCTATAATTTGTTTACATTGATGACTTACTTCTACAACAGAGCCGTAAGATCCAACACCGAGCGTCTTCTCTGTAGGTACAACTTTATCCAAGAAGTATTGCTGCAAATGAGGATCCTCCCTAAAGTTCCTGGACGGTCCGCGGAACCCTCTCGGTCTTGTCGCCATTGTTACATGTAGCGGATGCTAAATATTACCACGCCCTCCCAGACCATTTTTTTATGGGCGAGATAAACTATTGTGACTCACAGCGATTTCTAAAATACGGGCCTTTTATTACATTGCGGACCTACCAGTGAACCGATCATTTTAGACCAGTAGAGCAATGTTGTAGCTATTGAAAAGAGTGACGTACAAGCCTAACTTGAATATAGCAACTAATGTATTTTGTAAAACTTTATTTGATTCAAGGTTAGTATTGTAATCCCCACTACTGAGCTTAAGTAATTAGCTATTTTTAATATTAATCACCAGAATAGCTTGAATAGATAGATAATTAATTACAACCAAGTATATAAAAATACTGATATACAAAGATCCTCATAATAGCTACAGCTATAACAAAAACAAAAGTGTTTAATTAAGCTAGACAATACTAATAGTGGAATTGTCATTGGACAACATATCTAAAGGAAGCAATGTTGATTATATCATCTGGTCTAATTGTAAACTTCTTTATCTGTTATATGATCTTCATAAATTTGCCCAGAAAAAATAGCTATACATTCTTTTTAAACACAAATTAGTGCACTCTATTGGGGCAAGTGCCGAGCTCTTCACATGAGTACCCCACAGACTTGTACTAAATTGATATCACTGAGCAAAGGTCTATCATGAGTGCCATACAGTATGTAAGCAAATCATTGAACAAGTTACCATCCCAATAATTTTGAAAGTTTGCCCATCCTCCTGGCTTCTAAGAAAGTCTGCAGATTTTCACGGGTTAGGCACTTTTTCAGTAAATCACTAAGTGAACAGTTTCTAAATTCTGGACTGGACCTGACTGATGAACCCGATTTATACGGCGCAGACTTACTATAAGTAATCTCATCTTTCTAGACCAAGAGAGCACTATCTACCATGTGTTGCATTATATCAAGCTATTTATACAACATTAGATACTACAGTTACTAGCCAATCTATCTTTCTTGATTTTGTATCTATTTAAAATAATATTTAGGAGTGAAATTCAAGCTTTAATCCACCAAAATAATTTAAGCAGCATTTGCAACAAGGGCTTAGTGAGATAATTTGGAATAGGGGAGGTGCCCCCACTGGACTTGAGCTAACCACACCCATTAAATGTTTATTACATTCAGTTTAAATCACCACATGGTTTATGATGTTGTCGGATGCTGATTATTAACTCCAAACAACTAGCAGTGTGCTTCAGCACAAATGAAAACCATGCTAGTCAAACATATGATATTATCCTTAAAATTATAATCAATAAATTAATGATGATGGAAGTCTGAATTTCATCTCATAGCATAAACTTGTTGTTTCTCATGTCTAGTTTCTCTGAAGCCTGAGTGTAGTCTATAACACCATACCGAAGTAGAAAAAGGCATAGAAAATTATTGCAGTTTTACAGTTGCTCACTATGTGATGTTGATTGACAACGTAAACAAAGTATGAGCATATTCAGTCTGCTCTGAGAATAACCTCCTCATACAATTAGGCATTTCCAGAAAACACTACTTTTCTATATGTACATAATATCAAAATCTCGATTGATGTTGTCTAGCTTGCTTTGTTTAAAAAAGTCCCTCACCCCATACCATGGTTGCAGCCAAGGGCGGGGTGGGGCGGGAGGGGATCAGGGGACTAGGGGATTAACCCACCAATCTTAGCATAAGTGACTATTTAGATTATAGTCACTATGACATCCACCTCGCCTTAAATTTATCAAGCAAACAACCTCCACTCTCCCCATTCCTTCTCTTGCTGAAGGATGGAATACACTCATGCCAAAGAAATTTATATTATATATAATATATATTATTTATAATTGTATAATAGCTATATAATTTTAATACTGGAAAACTTAACTGATTAAATTAAAAGTATTGGCAGAAGCTCAGTGTTGTATATTTTGAAAACAAGTTGTCTCATATTCTCACAAGTATTCTCATGGAGTATGGCTATGTATATAATTGTGTAACTTTTCCACCTGGATTCATTTAGTGTCCTATCTTGCAACATTCATGCAGTATTGGTGCTAACTTTGTGTTGGATGCAATTGAACGGTAATTACTATGTGCTTATACATGTCTTTGAACTAGTTGATTATTTGGTCATTTCCTGTTTTATTTCCTGTCATCACTCTTTTGTCTTTTGTTTTGCAAGGTGGTCCTGCATAGCCCTCCTTTATTCTTTTGTCCCTTTGTTTTGTGAATAGGCCCTGCGCTGCCTTTTCTTATAAGTACTGTATCATTCAGTTATTGTTGCTGTCAGATTGAGATTCAGACCATTATTACTTAGTCACTATTATAAATGTGTCAAACAGCCTAATTGCTAGTCTTTGCATTAGCTAGTGTAGCTCTACTGTGTACAACTACTCGTGCCAATACTTCGCATCTTTTCTCCAACCACTGCCTTCCTTATTCATGTGTAATTTAGGGTTTTGGGGGTGCAAAGTTGAGCTCTCTGTTCCTGGGTCAAGGCCAGGATCCTATCGTAGCTCTGAAGATAATAGAGTCTGGCAAAATGGAAGGCCCTTGGGTGGTGTTACAGAACTTCCATCTGGCAGATTCCTGGATGCCCATACTGGAGAAAGTGTGTGAAGAGTTCAACCCAGACACAACTCACCCTGACTTTAGACTGTGGCTGACGTCTTACCCCTCACCTCTTTTCCTAGCGTCCGTCCTTCAGAATTTATCAGATCATATTTGAATGATCCCATGTCTGATCCAGAGTTTTTCAATGAATGCAAGAAGCCAGTGAGTATGGCATTACAATTGAAGTAAATGTTTGATTGTTTGCTGAATAAAACAGTGTTCTAAGACAATAGAGTTTAATTGTAATGTTTAAAGGAAGCACATGCATTATTTTTATGTAATACTTATCTTCAACTAATCGTTTGAATTGATACAGATTCAAATTAATGTGTCTGATTGCTTGAGACAGATTTTCAGACCAACTAGATATCTATTTTGTAAAATGATTAAAAAAATTCTTGTGTTTAGTTAGCTTTATTATATTCATTATATTCTATATAGCGAGAGTGGAAGCGTCTGCTGTTTGGACTCTGTTTCTTTCATGCCCTGGTTAAAGAAAGGAGGAAGTTTGGGCCTCTGGGATGGAACATTCCATACGAGTTCAATGAAACAGATCTCAGAATCAGTGTCAGACAGCTGCAAATGTTCTTCAACCAATATGACGTAATCTAATATAATGAGACTATGGAAGTACTAGTGTAAGCAAAGATCTAAACTAGCAGTACTCCAACAAATATTCTGTATATCTTATGCAGTTGAATTCAGCTGCATCACTGATAAATGGTTCTTTTTTGCTCTCTTTATATCTCACTTTTCCTTATGGTTTCCCCCCCCCCCCCCCCCCCCCCCCCCCCCCCCCATCCGTTATGGTGCTCATAATTTTTTTTACTTAAGTGATATTATTTCCTTGTAGTTGCTTTGTTTTTTGACTCACAAGTTGCTGGAATTCATTCTAAAGAGTTTCGGTAGAGTTGGTCAGAAAACTGGTGTTTATAACTTATTTTTACTTACGTAATATTATTTCTTTGTTGTAGTTTTGTTTGTTTGTTTTCTGTTGTTGCTATTTTGTTTGCTTTTGTACTCAAGTTTCTGGAATTCATTCTAAAACGTTTTCAGTAAAATTGGTCACAAAACTGGCAGCCGTCATATTCCACTTGTCGCAAAATAAGTCCTCGGTTACGCCCTTTCATTCACTATCTTTATGTTTAAATGAATGACTTTGAATTTGTGGGTGTGTGGACTACAATTTTAGTTAAATTTTTCATTTTTAATTTAGTCTTTTCTTTTATTTATTTTTGGTGCACCCAGTTCAAGTACATTTTATTTTATGCCATGAAAGATTTTTAGAGCTGATTGCATCAGAAGCCATAGAAACCGTTAAGTATCTTTCTAAAAATTCCTTCTAATGAATCATTATGTGGAAGTATATAAGAAGTAAACAGGACTTGGATGAAGTGTGTAGATGTGACATGAGCCAGAGATTGGATGGTGATGGAGAACACATCAAGCATTTTCTTAACCCAAAGTTTAATAGACCATCTGAACTTATTGTATGTTGTTTTATGTCAAATAATTTACAAACAACTTCAAATTGCATTCATGTTTTGGGGATGAAGCAGTTGAACGTACAAAGTCATGCAGCGACTTGTTAAGCCGAGGTTGTAAGGCTGAGTTCTATCCTGCAGTAAAATAAAGCTAGCAAACGTTAGCTATCACAGACCCCAACAGAACTCCCTACACTTTTCTTCTAATAATAATAATACTCTGAATGCACACCACAGTTATGTACAGGAATGAGTGTGATTGTGGAATGCACAACAATGTTCTAGATAATTGGGGACTGTCAAACATACACACAACATACACAACTCGGGAGCAGAGAGAGAGCTCATATCTCGTGAGGGTGAACTTGAACATTCATGAAACCCCAGGTTATGCGCAATATACATTTAGAGTGTAACAGTCACTTGGACACGCACTGCTGTACATTAGATAGAGTTCCTGAGTATACCATTGTGTATACCTTTAGTTATACACCGATATGTATGTATGTTATTTGCATGGATACGTTTATGATCCAGATGTCTCCCTCCAGAATGAGAAAAAGTTTAGGCCAATTATTCCAAATTTCTATTGCCACAGGAGAACGTAAGGAGTTCATCTGGACAATGAATGGAGCAACCAAACTTCCAGAGTGCCTACTTTCCTTTCCTATTTTAGGCCTGGGGGTAATTCAAGCAACTCAGTGGTCACAGTTGTCAACTCATGGTATATTTATTGTATTGAGAAAGTGTTGAACTCTATTATCTAGCTATATTCTGATATAAAAGCTGTTAAAAACTAGTATTATTTCCTCTTGTTTAGTTCTTTTGACTTTACCTCGTGAAGGTTGAGCCTTTGTTTTTACCTCTGAACCTAAAACTGCTCACAATCGAGTGTTTGCTTACTGGCAATCCAATTTGTATAGACCGTATCGAAATTATCATTATGAACTTGAGCACGTACCTGCAGAAAATTTTCACAACAGACGATAATTACTTTTCAGCAATTCATACAACAGTGAGTATGCTTTGATTGGCTGTGACTTGGGTAATACATTTCATAGATTAGATGTATTTTCTCTCTTTCACAAGCTTTCTGAATACAGAATTAAAATATTTGGTCGACCTTGAAAGAGAGAGTACATCTAATGAGTAAACACTTTTAAAATTGATGAGTTAGAGTAACTCCTTGGAGGAGTAATTTGGGGGAGTGAATCAGTACAGGAGTTAATGGAACTCCATGGATGGTAGTTAAGATATTGTAATGATGTTCATGAGTCTAGTAAAACCCAACGCAAAATTTAAGATACTATACCTAACATAAAGCCAGTGTTTACTTGTAATATCACAAAGTGAACACTGAAACACGTAAGTTAACTGACAAGCGAATGGTAAGTACCACAAGGAAGATGGATATTAATTAAGCATGGAATGAAGAAGCATCCTTCCTTTATACTTTAGTTTGCAGTAGAATTGCCAACCTTCCAGTGATTTTTATATTTCTTCCTCAGACTATGTTCCACATAGAAATGTTATTACTCCCAGAAGAGTTGCCGTGACCATTCAAGGGGAGTTTAATTTGCCCAGTTACTGGAACCCCACTTTAAGGGTTACCTGAACTCCTCATTTTAACAGTAAAGACTGAGCAAGAAATTGTGAAATTTCCAATTTGCAAATATTCAGTCCCACAGCACGTTACTTGAGCACAGACTTGTGCACTTGCTGTTGAAGACAGCAAGTGTAGTGCCCATCAGCAACAAACTGATGAAGGTCTATTCTGTGTGTGATGAATAGAGTATTGTGTACCAATGAGCCTATACAATATGGTTCATTATTATCAATCTAGTGTCAAAAAAAAACTATTAGCTATAATAGCAAAATATGTCAAGCTTTATCATATATCGGAGACATATATACCAACTGTATGCCATTATAGGTTCCACTCAGAATTATGTCAGGAAGTATCAGATTTCTATTGATCTCCTGGGATTTGACAATGAGGTACTGGAGGACAAGGAATACTCTGAACCTCCTGAAGATGGTATGTAGTTTTTGTCTTTATATAATGCTTGTGTGTCAACAACGTTGATAATGGTAACCAATGACCGATAGCGGTGTGTATTTATGAATAATTCATGAGCTTAAACAGTTTTACTTGAATGAGTAAAGAATTGTTACATTCCATTTAATTGTACTAAATAATGTACTGCGTAATTGGCAAGGGAAGGCAGCATAGGTTTCAGAAAGGAAGGCCTACAGTACAAAAGAAATGCAAAAGGCGACTAAAAAGTGAGTGAAATTGACAACAGAAGATGGCGTAGTATTGAAAAGAAGGTGACAGACGAATTAGAAAGCAAAAGTTTCACAAAGCGTAAGTCCACAATCATGATAGAACGACAGAGAGAATCAGAAGGAGAGGAAGACAGAGAATGAGAAAGGACTGCATGACTCAAGAGCTGAGATAATTCAGGAAAAAATGAGCATTAAAGGGAAACTGATGTAACCTTAACCAATGCGGTAAATAAATGAAAAAAATATTATGCTACTGCATTCTTACTTTGCACTATGCCAAGTTCCATTGTGTGGCGGAGTACTTGCTAGTTATTATTATTATTTAATTTTTTTAACTTGGCATCCCTGATAAACCCTCAGCGTGATTGCATGTAAGGTTTATTGTAGTTTCATTGTCATTCATTCATTCTGTCACTCTTTCAACAGCAGAGCTAGAATATGGCAAACTTTTATGCCTTGAGAGAAGAACTCAGACTAGATGACAATTTAAGTACCATTTATTTGCCTTTTTTTTTAAATTTTGGCCTTGTTATTGAAATAATGAGAGAAAGGCATCAGACACCACGATGAGTGCTGCTATGCAGCCACACACATTCATTCATTGACCTGCCATTTAGAATCAAGTCCGCTCACATGAGAGTACAATTTTTACCGCTCACAGATTCAGTGCTGATCTTATATCTTACGTTAGGAAATCTCTGTTGCTAGAGGTGTGATTCTAAGAGCGTGTTCCAAGTGATAGTGTAATGTGCATGTCAGAAAGTCCAAATGTTCCTGAAGTTACCAGACATGGACTTCAGTAGTTGCTGAAAAACCATCTCAGTGATTTCCTCTCTCAGAAAGACTGAAGTTGTACACACTAAGCCGATGCTAGCATAATAATACAGCTAGCTGGATACATTAAACTTAAAGGAACAAACAGAACCAAATTATTCTTATATATAAGCTGAAAGTTTAAGAATTTATTATTCTACAGTAGTGACTTTGTTAGCACATTAACTTACTTGCACTCACGGTTTGCTCTCTTAGTGCTCTAGTTATTATCATTATTATATTATTGTTGTTGCTATTTTTATATTTGTTATTATTATTGTCTGGTGATTTTCTCAGGTGTCTTCGTAAAGGGGTTGTTTTTGGATGGAGCCAAGGGGACAGAAAGACTAAGTTACTTGGAGAGTCTGACCCAAAGATACTTACAGATGCCATGCCCGTGGTAAGACATGTACTCCCACAATCTGGAAATACAAGCTAATAATTTTATCATCAACAAGAAACAGTAAGAATTCATAACACCCATTGTATTAACACAACTAGACAAGTCCTTAGGTCCATTGCTTTGCTTTTAGAATCAGATACAGTAGTTCTGCTGTATAATTGTTTGAAATAATGCATCAGGAATATTGTTGTTTACATTGCCCCACTCAAAGACTATAACCTTTTAAAGTAGCTAAAGTATTGTTAAGTGAAGTTTAAATTCCATATCACAACATCCTGGTTTCTACGGAAAAAGTATTCAGTCATGAGGACCGTGAAAAAAGAAGTCAGAATTAGACTCCAGTGTTGTTGCTTTTTTGAGTACCTAAATAGTAGTGTTATTTTAGTTTATTAAAACTAAAACTAAAACCCCTTAGTTTAGGGTTATTTTACTTTTGGTAAGAATAACTAAAACTAAGCTGTAGAAAACATGAAAAAACTGAAACTAAATATTTTAGAAGATAGTAAATTGATAATAATTAAAACTACCAGTAGAATGGATGACAAAAACTAAAACTAAGCAATTTTTATTGTAAACATTCACCTTAAATTATGTTGTTATTAAATGAAGGTATAAATTGTCACCAAGTAATTATTCTCTAAACTATATAAAATATATCATACTTCATTTATAAAACCTAAGATTTCATAGAAATATGCTATTTTTTAATTTATTTGGGAAAACCACCAGTAGCTACTACTTTCTTTAAGGAGTTTCATTATTAAATAATTTGGGAGACAATGTAAATTAACCAAAACTAAGTCAATTGATAGTATAACTAACTAAATCCTCTATTGAAGAAAATACTGATGATGAGCGGGCGTAACTCCGTTCACCTGATGATCTAGAAGTACTAGTGAAGGACCACCCGTAGTTATAGTGCCACGGGAACACTAAGTAGTTAATTAGCCTAGCCTAGCTAGCTAACAAATAGAATTGTCTAGGTAGCTATCTAAAACAGCTCTGTACTGTTCGATACTATTGACAACTAACTTTAAAATGTGCGTGAATGAATGTTTATAACAACGGACGGGTAACTGAAGTAACTGGGTTGACGCACGAACAAAAAGTACGTGAATGTGTGCATGCGTGAATGAGTTGTTCGGTAAATAAGTGGTGAATACTTCTCGTTCAGGGCTGGGCCTGGACAACTGAAAACTAACTAAATCTTTAGAGAGAATTTGGGGAAAAAAACTAAGCACTCAAGGTATTTTTTTAGTATGAATAACTAAAGTCTGGAATCTCTGAACACTGGACTATAGCTCTCAATAGAGCCATACAAAATGCGACCGGTTTTGGGAAAATCCGCCTAAACGCGGCAAACAATTTTTTTCAGTATCTCGGGTAAAGCCTTATGGGTAGATTTTTTTCAAAAAATATTTTATGGCAGAAATGGATAGACACCGTCCCCCTACAGGTAGAATAAATTAGAAAGATTTAGATGTGCATTTAGGTGGATTTTCCCAAAACCTGTCATAAATATGTAATTCTGACCCAAGTAAACGGACCGTGGAACTTCAATCCATTCTGTGTCAATTAGTTAATAAATGTATTGTTCATGATAGATATGTTGAAGCCAGTAAAGAGAGATGACATTCCGGAACAGATGACATACACTGCCCCTATGTACAAGACCAGTGACAGAAGAGGAACTTTGTCCACTACTGGTCACTCCACTAACTTTGTTATAGCCACCAAACTACCAACTGACAAGCCGGAGAAACACTGGATAGAAAGGGGTGTGGCTCTACTTTGTCAGCTGGATGATTAATGTTCTTGTTTGTGGACGTTTGCAACAGTATCACTTACTTTAAACTGTAATTTTCATGCATGCTGCTAGATTTCAGCAATACACAGCTATTTAGATTAGTATTTGTGTCAATGATATTGTATTCATGTATTAAATATTTTTTTAATATATGCCTGATTTAAATAGAGGAAAAAAGACTTATTTGATGGGTTTGCAAACTAATTGAATCAAATGTGGTATATTCCACAACCACACAGCAGGAAGAGTCACACAAACAGAAGATATGTTTGTGTGTATCTATGCAGCCTGCTATCTCTATTGACTATTTCACCATTGTATGACGAGTGTGCATTTTCTCACCTCAGAGTAGTCATAAACTCTGACATCATCCAGTCATTAACTTAACTACATTCTGCCATCATGCAACTCTTGTTGAATGTTTTGACAAAAAGTTGATGTTATTGACAAATTCAGTTCTGTGTAGGACCCTTAGTAAAGTCTAAATGTGGATACAGGCTCATTCTTACTGCAATTGACTTCGCAACTAGTTTTGTTTTTGGTTATCCAATGAGGGAGTATAATGTATATACCTGAAGAAATGGCTATGAACTTGCTAAAATTGTTTTCTTTACTGGCCCACCTTCTGCCATCTTATCTGATCAGGGATCTATTTTTCTGTCCCGAATTCTGTCACTACTATACGAAAATTTTGCTATTGTTGTGTGCGAACTTTTCCTTATCACCCTGAGAGTAACCGCCAACTTGAAAGGCTCCATTCAACCCTCAAAAATCGATACTAGGAATAACCATCTCTAGCCAGCATGGTTAGCCATTAGTTTTAGAACTTGTTTTGTACTTCCTGAGAAAGTTGCCTCATTCCAGGCATGGTCACACAACTTTTGTGTTGGCTTTTATGAAACCCACTCCACATACTATTTCCACATTTCAAATCATACTGGATTCATTCTGACAATGTTCCTGTTAATGCTCATCATGCATTCATTTGAATCACTTCATCACAACATGCACTGTAAAAAACGAGGTGTTACATTACACCTCTTTTGGTGTTCCAACTACACTGTCTGTACTACACCCCATGGGGTGTATTGATACACCCCCAAATTAGTGTCCCGTTACACCCTTCAAACACCCTCCTAGTATACCAAATAGGGTGTACCATTACACCCTATCACACTCATAGGAGTGTTATACTACACTCCTACAGTGTATATGAACACCAAAACACACCCTATCGGGTGTAATTCTTCGCCAATATAAAGTGTACTGCAACGCCATGTGATTATATTCAGGTATAATACAGTAAATATTATTTCACATACAATACGAGTATGAGATGACACAAAAATTGTATGTTTGTATGTTCAGGTCCAATGATGACAGTTCACTCCCTCAGTGATGTAGAGTTCTTCAATCATCCATCACAGACACACCTTAGACAATCTCTATTCACTCAGCTTCATCTAAACACAAAGAACATTGAACACATTAACTTCCATATTTGATAAATTATTACAAAATATTACTACAGGCAACATGTCTACGTCAACTAATTGTGCAGCCCACAAAAAAATAAAAAAATAAAGCCCCTTATATAATATTGTATTATATTTACTTCTATTTTCACTATCACTCTATATGGCAGTACCTAAATGGGAATACAACATCCACTACCACCTCAGTTTCAAATGCCACATGGCGCCGTGGTTCGCTTGACAATTACGATTATTCACTAGAATGGCGACACAGTTGTTGTTGTTGTTTTTAATACAGTTTCTCTGACATAAAGTAGTACTTCATAAAATAAAAAAAAGGCGTAAGTACCAAATATTTTCCTAACATTTTTTTCAAACAGCAGTCTGGAGCTATTGCAGGCATTTTCTAAATAGCTCAGTTTGCTTCGGAATTGTTTGTATTGGTATAAATCTTCACTGGAAAAAAAGTTTTTAAAAATATGTGTCCATTCTTTACCGAATTGGTGGTCAGTCACCTGCCAGTAAAAGGGTTGAAGAACACACGATTTTGCCTCACGATTTTGCCTCAGAACACTTAAAACATAAGCCCCACTTGGTAAACTTAAGGATTGGACGTGGTAAACCAATCCTGAGTTACAGTGTGAAGCAAGGGAACCCTTTACCTCATTACAGATAGTACTTTTTGATATTGCAAATTTAATTCACTCCTATCTATCCCACCTATAGATACATGTCTGTCCCACTGTCTTTCCCATCCCGGACACACATGTATGTATAGGTGGAATAGATGGACATCCCATGGAACCCCAAGGTCCCGGGGACAATGGGATGGGTCGGACAATTTCTGGCATTTCCAGACATTTATGGAGTGAATTTACATTCCCTATTACACTTATATAAAACTTACTTAGCAAGTCCTTTGAAGCTTGTGTATAGATTACGCCTTGATACAAAACCTTTTACCTGCATACACACATGAAAATGGTTACTAAATTAATATTAACTATTATCATTGTCCAACAAAAATGAAAGGTTATGTATACTATGGAACAGAAACCCTTTGACATCAAATTTTGGTCTAATTCTTAAGTACCTGATCAAATTCAAATTGGAAGATCATGTCAGATAAATTTTGGCACTAGCTATTGTGGTATGTACTTTCATAAGTACATGTCAGGCCAAAATTATAAATGTCCTTTCAAATTCATGGTGAAAGGGTATAACATCAGATAGACTCTGGTCCGTTATTTGCAGCATTAAAGGAACCCCTAGATTATGCATGTACAGCGAGGACATTAATGCATTATAAATAGGTAAAGGGTTCATTCTAGAAAATGATTAGCAGTATACTTGAGCCTCTCTGTGTTCTGAGTAATGGACACCATCAACCAGACACAAGCTTGTGTGATTTGTGGTAAGGGGACATCAATATAGTGAGTCTATTAAAATGACTTGTAGTTTGTTATGGACCCCCCCTGTTCCAGACTGACATGCACAAGTTACACATGACTTTAAAAATAATAAAATAACAGTTAAAATAGTACTACAGACTCAGTGGATTTGTAAACTTAAAGCACTCAAAACTCTCTCTCTTAAAGTAAACAACAATAAGTTCAGCAAGAAAATAACTCAGAATCTCATCTCTGCCAACCCATTTCATTAACCCTTTACCAAATTACCAACATGAAATCCATTACACACCCTTTACCCTAAGCACAATAAACCTTTTACTGTTTCCATGGTAGGCCCCAAAAAAGCTCAATTAAAGTTGCTTAAATCCTATAACAAATTTTATAGGACTCATTATTATTCCTGTTGTAAATATGAAACCCCTTACCTAATCTTCATCACAAATAAGAATTTTCAATACTTCACTTCTTTAACATCACCCTACATACAAATTGTTATACATATGCTTAACCCTCTACTAAAAGAGGTATTTCTAGCTCAGCACAACAGGTGGAGAAATATTCCTCTAATGGAAACAAAACTAAATAATACTATTTATTCAGTACAATAAAATTATTGGGGAGAAAGAGGGAGGGGCTAAAAAATAAGGGATGCCACATCACTTCTTGCAGGGAAATACCAATTTTAGCAAAGTCACATTACCTCCACTGCTCATATAAATACCCTACAAATTTTAAAATACACAACAACTCCCAATGGTATACCAATATTTCTTAATCAATATTATTTCATTAGAGAAAAAAGTACTGAATAACCTCACAACTGCAAATCAAAAAAGAATAACTTGCAAATCTTTTACAATTACTGGTCAAAATTGCTGCTACTTACAACTGCTTCATAGAATATAGAATTTTACAATTCCAAATTGAGTTAGTCTAATATCGAGACCATTCACCTTTTTTGTGAGACCGGCACAGTGCTGCAAATGATATTATTTTAGTTTCTAATTTGTGCTATGTAGTACAGATTGCTTGGAACTCTGATATTGTGTTAGTTCACCTAGTCTGGTGTTGCCGACACTTTACCTACTTTTAATATGGTGCGGGGGAGGAGGAAAGGGTCTGGGGACTCTAGTACCAAACCAGTTTGAAATAAGTTTTTGCGCATGCACTAATTAAGCCCAACTGTGGACACTCTGGTAGTCTTGCGGTCTATTATTCAAGAAACATATCAGAAGGCGCTTGTATTGCATGGTAAGAATTTACCCTTGTACACAGGGTCTAGTTGAATTAACCTAGTCTCTATGAAACAAAAAAAAAAAGATACACTGTTTATCAATGAATCTGTCAAGGGACCCGTTCTGGGGGTGAGTTCAGTTTGGCATACAGCAAAATACTAACACATACATATAATGTATAGACAATTGGATTATCAGGGTCTGTGGACAACTTCATACGTACCAGCTCTAGAAATGGCTATACCCCAAACCTTTAGCAATTGACTGTCACTACCGTTGTACAGCTTCAGGTTACTTTTATCAAACTATCTGGCTGGTAAGTTATGGTGAAATCTCTTCAACCGTTATTGAGACGAAGTATACAACCACTGTGGTGAATGTTTTAAATTGGTGGTTAGCACCAGAATCTGATCATTGGTACTTGAGTCCCCAGACCCTTTCCTCCACCCAGGCGGCACAATATTTAAAAAGGTAAGGGTCGGCAACACCAGACTATAGTTCACCTTGGGTCTCAAAAAGTTAGGTAAAGGGTCTATAAATAACTCCTACACAATGGGTTTCATAATATCAACATTAAAATTCTTGTCTGCTATATCAATTAAACACAGCTGCTAGCTGCTGGCAGAAATACTGTATTTCTTATACCTAGCCCTACCCCCACCCCTTCCCTATAAATTAATATTTATGCCGTCCAATGCCTGCCACTAGTTTAGCTACACCTATAAAACAATGACTTCTCCTTTCCCCACCTCACTTACTTGCAGCATTTCGTGGTTACGGTACCAATTGGCACATTTTGAATGTGAATGTAGTTTTTAGATCAAATGAACCGCTAAATTCCTTACGTACACAGTATTATTAGCAAGTGCGCTTTCTCACGTGATAACGTCAGAAACCTTTTACCCTATTAAGAAATATGTAATTCAATCTACCCTTTACCGATTTTATGAAGATCAGTCTTGAAAATGTATACGTGTATAGTAGTGCTCAAATAAACTTGTGGGGATAGACCTCGGGATAGACGAATGTGTGAATCACTTTTCTGCCTACTGTTGTATTCATACAAACATTATTGTAAGTTACAACCTTAATAAGCTAGCGCCTGCGGGCGGGGTTCATTATCCATTATTCCAATTTTGGAGCAGACACTATGAATCTGCCATGGTAGGAGAGTTTTCTTGGAGGATTTGCAGTACACTGCAGGGTTTCATCCAGAAATTTTTTGTCTTGGGGGGGGGTCGAAATTAAAGTGGAGTAAGTAATAATTTTAAGTACTGGTAATACTTTTTGCTATCCAAATCATAGCGACAGTAGAAATCAGAATCGTTTTCAAAATAGGCTTCAATTTTCTTCACTATCAAAACTAATGGCTATAGCTATAGAAGACCAGCGTAATTTTGATGCTGTGCTGTAAACATTTTAATTCTGAGTAGGTAAAATAAGTGGGGGGGATACCCCCCTCCCCCTCCCTGGATGAAACCCTGCACTGTGTGTGGTTCAGCACATTCATGTCGCTCCCTCCAAACAAGTGCTACAAGCTAGCAAAAAAAGAGCTAGCAAAGTGCTAAAAACTAGCAAGAGGCAGCAAAACCACACCCATGCCATTTTGGATTAGGTTATGTCGCATAAATAATGGCAATAATCACATTTTTCATGTGGTGACTTTCATACGAGTATGGTGCGTCGTTAAAAGGAGCACAGTCAGTAACTGTAAGGCCAGTGCATGTTTCAGATCAGGGTTTCCCCCTATATTTAGACCAGAAAGATTAACACTGGCGTAATTAAATGAAATATAATTTTACCTTTGTAACAACCACACTTGGGGGTTGGCTATGGTAACATGATTATTATGATTACAGTATGATTGTGAAACGTTGATTATGATTATATATAATTATGATTATTTGTCAGAAAAATAGGGATTGTTACAACAAAAAAAAAGTTTTTTCAAACAGTTCTTTTGATAGACGTCATCTTTCTGGTCTAAATATTTTCCCAGTGTAGATACTGGAGAATGGAGGTGGTTGCAGGCTACGTATATTAGTGGCCTTAAGTTCAGCTGCTATAACTCTGTTTATTCTAATTACAGCTAACACTTGCTGTGTTTTACTTTACTGCTAATATTACCAGTAATGGGTTTGATTGCGATGATTACACCCACAATTTGCCACATGATTTTGATTATGATTACGATTATGCAATAACTTATCTATTACGATTGTAATCATAATCAACCCCAACTCTGAAGCAACCATAAATTACAAATGTTATTCACCAATAGTTCTCTCCTCACCAATAGTTCTCTCCCAGGCAATGGATATATTTCTCTGCTGTTCTTATTGTTTTTTTATAGTGCTATGAGGGAATATATTATATATTAATGCAGCGTGGCACTTCTAGAGTGGTAATAGCTTCATTGCAGAGGCCAATGCCAATGATGAAGTAGATGGTGCTGATTCACAGTTGAAAAGGAGGAATGACTGCTGAAGACAGTGAACTAATTCTTCCAAGGTACTACTGCTGGGCTATAACTAGAGTACAATAATCTATTACCATTAGCTAGTTCAATATAATCATTGGGTAACTGCAGAATATCACAAATTATTTGGACCATATGTGACAGTGCCTAGGAAAAGGGACCTTTTACGTAAAATAAAAAATGTACAGTAGAGCCCAAACACCGACAAAAAAAAATTTTTTTTGGTTTTCTTTTTATTGGCCCACAGGTATCTCCTACCCTTTAGCTACACTGACACCAAATTTGAGTGGCTGAAACCGTTGTTAAAGGTCCGAGCGCCCTGTTTAAACACAGTCACCTTTTACTCTATATTTTGACCTTCCGAGCGTGCACGGAAATCCAACCCGCGAGTAATTGAAAATCGTGGGCGAATTCAATTTGTTGCCTAGCAACAAATTACCCCTACCTCGGATAATCGCGGGTAAATATTCTTATAAGTTTTTGTTTGCAGCATCAACAGAATAGAAATAGTAAATGTGAATAATCAAGCTATACAGGTTGATGTTGCTATTTATGGAGTCCTGTAGTTGGAGCTTGCAGACCTGGAGACTCCTGGGACTATTTTTGTGAAGACAATAGAAGAATCAGCAAGTCTCTGACTGGACAAACGTTTCAGTGATGATGAGGACTTCTGTCACACTACAACAAGAGAAGGCAACACATTTTGAAAGTCCATCATTTTTGTTCATTGATTTAAAGAGATTCCTATTGTTCATTTGTTCCTCCAAAACAGGCAACAAGCTGGCTGCAAGACAAATATAATCCTAAACTTAGCTAGCCAGTGAACTAACAAACCAAGCTAGGTGATCATTTCTAAAAGAGTGACTGTATCAATGACTTACTGTAACTATCAAACTGTTGGAAACAGAAAAAAAAAAAAAAAAGAAGCACAAAAGAAAACGGTCTGCAAAATTGCATCCAGTGCTATTTAAAGACATACCTGTCTAGTACTCTTACACAATGTAGGGTCTAAACTGAGTAAGGCCTCCCCCATCAATAAAGTAAGCGGCCCCAACTATAACTTACTGCCGTTCAGCTGATCGCCACCATTTTCTAAGCATAAGTAACAGTCTTACGTAACCTGTAACGCGGACTTCCGGTTAGATTACGGAATTCAACGTTAACTCCACGAGAAATTGAATAAGAAGTTTTAATTGCAGTTTTCTTGAAATAACTGTGCTCAAGATGGTCAGATTGCCGCTCGTATATTTAGTGAACCAAGGAGCGCCTGCCTATCAACTTGATATCAAAATACTCCATAAGAAGTGCTCTACACAGTGGTATGAATAACTCATTTTTCATTTTTTTACGGAAAAGGTCCCTTTTCCTAGGCACTGTCACATATATTAGCACGAGTGCCAGTATGATTATAAAATACGCAATAGAAAAGTGTGGGCTTATGCGCTATGTTTTTTGGTTATAACCGGAAACGAGTGAGTTACCTAACAGGCTTTTCTATTCCGTATCTATCTTGTACCACGTGCGTTGTCCTTAGAAACAATGTTTTTGCCACGCAGTTCGAAAAGTGTGTTATGCCGCTACTTAACCAACACTTTTTGACCATTACAAGTGACGTGACATGTGAGTGCTAATGTGCCAAACAACAAGTGATATTCTATGGTGTCTGATATTAAACTTTTTGTTGTGTGCCTTACGGAGACGCAATAACCGTAAAAAATTTGCTCAAGGGGGTGCAATAACTCACCACAAACTTGATCCCTGTGTACTGCGGAATATTACCACATGTTTTATCATTTCAAGAATTCAAACAGTTCCTATTGAACTACACGTATTTGTGTTACTTAGAAAGGGATTCATACAGGATTCGTTCAAAAGATTTTTAGGGAGGGGAGATCTTGGGCTTTGGAGGAGGACACTTTTTCTATTAGAGAGCACTTCAGTTTGGGGAGAGGGGGTAACGTTGGCTTGGGTGGGATCCCACCCACCCCCCCTCATAGTACATGAAATTGTTTAACCATGGCAACTTCCGGGCGTATTGTCTGATGACTGCCCCGTATTCCTCAAGTTTCGGTCCTCAACAATAATTATTTTATGTCATGGTTTGACTAATTCACATCATATTGATTGTCCGTATCTACCTGAAAATATCGGCTACCAGTATATCGGCTAAATTGCCTAACATGATGACACTATCCCTCTGTATGAATGAATACCTTGGTTGTAAAGCATTAAAGATGCATTCTCCCTCAGTCTAATTTTTTCCATGAGGCCTAATATGCAGTATACATACATATGTAGTATAGTTTTTTTTTAATGTAAATTTTGTCCATTCTTGAATTTTGTACATAAATTATTCAGGTAATGCCATGATCACTAACTTTTTTCATTGGTACTTTATTTTATTTGTGTACTAGGATTGCTGTGGTCCATCTGGCAGATGAGCAAGAACAGCACATTGAAGTAAGTTTATGGGCAACCATATTGGTCTCCTCATGTTGATCTTGCTCATTTATAGATTGGCATGAGGTGTACATCAAGAACCAGTAGTTGCACTATATAATTGCTGTCTATCTAGCAGTGTTACAATAGTACTTACATATGTTTAGTTGTGTCAGGATATATTGCTAAATACCTTGCAACCCTTTCGTTCCGAACTTAATTTTTACCGTGAGGTCGTTGATTTCAGGTAACTCGAAAAGCACTTTAAAAAAAAAAATTTTGGTGAAAACTATTTTCGAAGCTTCTGTAATGCCTTGGGCACCTATAATCTGAATTTTGAGGTTCTAGCTCACTGTTTTTTTTTAATCGTCAATGCTACTCCCGAAATGAAAGGGTTGAATAGTTTTGATCATGTCTTGCTATGTATGTTCTCCACATTTGTCACAAAAAATCCTCACTACATGTGTACATTCTTGAAGTTTATCTTGATTGAGCTCTACTTGCCACTTGCTAACATACTGCCACACATTTGCACGTAGTGTGTCGGTGTGGTTCAGTGGTGTGCTTCATTTTGAGTGTGTAGATATTTGTTTTCGAAAGTGTGATTATGGTTTGTTTGTTTAAGCCAGAAATAACACATAGAGATAAGATGGTACTTTTACGTACTGTTATTAAATTAATAGGAGTGTAAAAGAATGAGCTGACAATTCTTTTGAATAGCACAGTATGCTTCAGCAAGGCTACTCGGATCCACATATGTACATATTTAGCTGATCTCAGCTATGCCTCCTAGCGTGTTTTTTTTTTGTTGTTGTTGTAGTTGTTTAGTGTTATTTTTTGTGTTTTTTTTTTTAGAGTTCTTGTACTCAACGACAAAGTGTATATTTATTATCCAAATTAGCTTTGCACATATGGTATTCTAGTTCTACATAATTAGACTGTCAGTTGCACATGCTTTACATATCCACGTGCACCTTGGGGAGATTATTTAGAATTGGTTGGCACATCATTACAAATATTTTTGCTAGTATGTTTGTTGTTGGTTTCTTTTTCCATGATACATTCCTCAATCACATCATCCACCACTCTTAGTCAACTTCTATTATTTTCTTGAGCATAGATCTCTCTGTCTTCAGTGATAGATGACAGAGCCCAGATAGGATTACTTTGATGCTGTGGCCTATACGTGCTGCTTATGGGTGCTGTCCGGAACAGTCTTAATTAGCTGTGTCAAGTTCTGTTCTATCAATCAACTTCCGCGTACAATGCAGCTGATTATCAAGTTGGAGCTTATTTTTCTGTGTTGCATGAGTGTTGTCCAGTAATGTCGTCAATTGTCCCATGGCACCATGGTGGGACCATAGAAGGGTTCAATTGGATGTTCATGGCGAGCTTCAATTAGAAACTTACAGCTGGGAAACCCTATCTTGTGCTTGAATAGCTATGCTAGCCACCCTCGATATGCCCCTTTCCCGAACACCAAAATTATTCTATTACTAATTTATGCATCTCGCTTGTACAAGTCGAATAGACATAATGGAGTTTGAAACAAACACCATGAAAAAGTTTGTGCCTCCTTACATGCCCGTGGACAGTTTTACAGCTTAGACATTTTGTACTGAATGGGAGAAGTTGTGTAGGTAGGAGAAATTTTTACTGTCGCTTTACTGCTGGTAAGAAAGAAATTCTGCTAGTAAGTGTATGTTATGTGTGATTTTGTTTCATACATGGGGGAGAGGGAGGTCCCCCCCCCACACACACACACAAAAACACATACACAAACACACACAAACACGCACCAAATGATTAAAAAAAACTTGTATGAAATCCTGCTAAGTGACCGCAGCAGCTGAATGCGTGACAACTCATTAAATGTGACTGTCTACAGGAAAATTGGGCATGACTCGGGCCCTATCAAAACAAATTTTGTGCACTTACACATTCGTCCTCATCAGTACAATGAGCTCTCTGAATTTTAAAGCCGTTGCTTCAGCCGCTGTCGATATATGCACCCTAATCATTACCTTCCATAGGCTTATTTAATACATTTTTAAGAATTAAATCGATTTTTCCCGACGTTTATGCGTGCCGCGCTGTGCCCACTTTTCCTATAGACGGTCAAAAATAATTATCCAAAACAGTATGTGGCTGTTGTCATGAACTATTCATTCCAAATATTAAAATTATATTTCCTCTGTTGGAAATACCTTCCTTGTGATTGAATTGAATAGTCAGTAGTTATTAGCTGCAAGCTATTCAAGTAAAAATGTTCTGGGTGCAATAAATATTATACATCTAACTAAATTTTACCGACGTTTTATGGTTTATGTTATGTAGTGCAGTCCACTCTGAAGTTGTCTTGCCTGAAGTCATCAGTGATTACAGAAATTCACAGATTCCAATATGTACTTTTCCATTCACTTCTGAACTGTCTATGCCGAGCTTTTTTTTTAAGAATCATTCTAGTTTTTATGTAAAATAATTTATTATTTTCAAACGTTATCATTCATTTTTAATAGCCGATATATATGTACACAGTAAAGCTGTATGAATCATTGGGTACAAAATAAAAGAAAAAGAAAAACAACAACAACAATACAATGGTATTTATGATAATAAAATCAAATTGCTGCAAGCTTTAAATTGAATATCATCCAAACTAAGCAAGTATATTACAACTTGCAATTTTTCCAACAAAAACATTCAATCAATGTTTACAGTACGTTCTGGTCAGTAGTTTACTTGTGATATAAATTTGTAAGTACAATCCACAACTAATTAACACATCGGATAAATGAAATTACATATCCTTTCAAATTCAGTGCTGCAAAGTACAAATCCTCATTACATTTGGTTTTATTATTGTTGTTGTGTTAGGTATATTGATGTTGCATATTGAAATGGCCCAAGTGGGATGAAAAAGAGGGAAAGGATTGTCTGGTTATAATACACAAGACTAATAATTGGGATAAAGGATTTGACGATGATACAATTGAATGCAATGGTATTTATAACGATAATTAACTCTGTCAATGGCAATTCATGGCATGTGAGGTATTTTATTCATGACAATGTACAACAATTTTATGTCTGTACTAGGCTTAAAAGATCCATTATCGTAAGATTAGAAAAATGCTGTTTGGTGCTGTTAGCCACTTTATCACTGTAATGTATGTGAATCAGTCGGATAGTTTAATGCATTACTATAAAAGCAAACAAACAAAACAAAACGAATACCAAACACCTATCGTACAAATAAACCACTCTGTCCAAGATACTTCATAATATGAGCTGGTCTCTCAATGAAAGATTTACCATTCAGAAGGCCAGTGCATCAAAATAGGGATTCATTTTTATTCTGTTTATAATATGCCGCAGAATTTTATGTGTACCAATATTAAACCATTCGATCGCATATCTAAATTGGGAGTGTATTAAAAATATAAAATAAATAATATGCAATTTTAAATAACATTTCTTATAATAAAATCAGTCTCTGTATAAAATTAAATAAGTCAACCGTATATAAGATAAATATAACAATATCAAAATTGTGTGGTAGTTAATTTAGAAGACAATTATCTTCTTCACTGATGCTTTTCTCCATAGAGCACATCCTGCAAGTAGAACAAACGGGAAAAAAAATATTAAAATTTTTAAATTTAAATGACATCATCAGGGATCTTGTGCATGTATGTGAATGTGTGTTGGTGCATGTGTGTGTGAGGGAGGTGAGCATTGGGTCAAATCAAAGTTTTAGTAGTTAGTTAAAAAAAATCTCTCACCATTTCCTCAAAAATGTCATCATGGACCAGAGCTGTCTCATTTCAAAGACAGGTGTGACATCAGACCTGGGGTAACACCACCACAGCACAGCACAGCATACTGGCTCCCTATGTTTAAAGCAACGATACATCATAACTATCAATGTCTCTTTCAGGAGATAAAGGGTACCCAAAATAGTATTTGCATCCTACCCCTTCCTCTTCCAATGGCTTCATTATACGAGCAGCAAAATCCAAAATCAGTAATAATGTAAGGTCAAGAAACGTGATGCGTAAATTATTCTTCCCAGTGACCTATCTTTATCTTCTATTATTTTGATGCAAATATTGTTTTAACAACGAGAGTCAATTTCAGGGTGTTCCCCTAGTTTGATTCCTTAGGACTTGCAGTATGTTAATAAGCTCATTTTTTTTTAAAGAGAAAACTGCTGAGAAGTACTTTCTTGCTATTAGTTTTGGGTCCATCCTTAAAATGGCTGGACTATTCTAGTGATTATGGCAAAAATAAGCCTTCTCCTCTGCAACCCCTCTCTCTCCCCCCCCCTTAAAAATTCACATCTCATTGTTAAAATTAGTTGTTGAGAGAGCAATTGAATGAATGACTGTGAGCTGGGCCAAAACTAGACTCCACGTTCTAATTTTGAGTCAGCAGTGTGTTAATGGTAACCCTTTTGTTCCACTTTGTCCACACCATAGTTCAATATAGGCAGGCAGGGAAGAAGGAAAAAAAAAGAGAAAAAAAGAAAAGAAAAGAAAAGAAGGTCAGAAAAAAGGATGATAGATAAGGAACCCCAAACTCACTTGACTATCCCATCTGAGGAGCCAGTTGCTATGACATTATCCTTGTTCCAGTCAAACAACTGAACACACACACACACACACACACACACACACAGATATAGTTTAGATTATGACATTCATAAATGTACCATTAAGGGCCATACTTTACGTTAGAACACACAAAAATACACATATGCACACACAAACACATGCATGTACACACCTCAGAAGAGGGTCTGTTATGGCTTGAAAAAATATGGGGTTGACAACAGGAATTAAATACTTCTGTGGTGTTCTAGTGTTTGGGTAGTCCTACTCCTACTATGTCTCATCAATATGTAGCACAACCACAACATATTATCTCCAACCAAATTAACCACACTACTAACAACAAACCAGCCAACCATGTCCTTGAAGGTATGTACATAACTTGCAGTGATAATGCTAGTGAAGTGATATGTATATGACCTGATTGTGTTATGGTACCTTACAAACACACTCACATACTTACACACACATGTACACACTTGACTTGACTTCCACTGCCAATGATTGGTCACCTGGCCCCCCAAGATAGGGGGGAGCAGGACAGCCATACCCTCCTGAAACTATGCATGAACACTCATCCACCTGCATGGACTGTACTAGTGGAGACAACATGTCCGGCTCCTCACACAGCACCAAACACATAGACTAGGTTACCAGACAAATGCCAGGTCCCTAAAGTGCCCCACACATGCACTTTTTAAAGAGTCGGGATTCATCGTTGCAAGTTGGGTTCATGGTTGCCAAGCTTTAATTAGTGATAGGAATGTGTTTAAGTTGGTGCTACCAGCACTACAAGCCCTACCTTAGTTCCTTACATAGCCACTACGCCCTCATCAAGTTGCTCTAGTCGATGAGGATGAGTTCCGAGATGAACTAGCAAAAGCGCTGCCAATCCGCTACAATTTCTGAGAAGAACTAGGGCAGGCTCACTAACTTAGATAAATTCGTGGTCCCACTCTCTATTTCTCTCCCCTAACTTAACGAAGGTAACCCACACACTTTGCATCCCGGTGTCCAAAGAGTTGAAAAATATGATTATGTACTCTTTTAGTGCAATTTGAAGACAATTGGATAGACCAATTTATTAAAATTTTTAATTGGCTATCATGCTCATGTCAATATACCAGGAATTTAGACAGTGCTATTGTTTTCATTTCATTGATCCATGATGTTATATTCATTAGGCACAAGATATAGTATTACTTATAGTAAGATATTTCATGGTGAAGGTGGACACATAATGATGCACTTGTTATCCTAAAAGTATAGGACATGCCCAAATGCTCTACACACTCTCTGACTCCATGGTGGATTAATGATACCAGGAAATGATGTTCACTGCTATGCTATGTTGCCCATTCATATATCTGCAAAGTCACCAAAACAATGTATTCTAAATATAAGATGTAGAATTATGAAAGTGGTTAATACATGTACATGTGAGTAATACAGCTGATGACAGTTCTCTTATACTAACAACTAACAGCTGCATTTTTTAAAACTTTTTGTGTCATGTAGTGATGCTACATTTATTTCAAACACAAACACACACACACACACACACACAAAAAAAAAAGAGAGAGAAAAAGAAGAGAGAGACCACCAATATTAATCAACAATATCCACCATCACTACCCACAAGTGGTATCATACAAATACCACAGCCACATTCCAACAAAAAGTAATCAAGTCCTTTTTACATGTGTCAATTGAGAGTATTTTTTGCTTACTCACAAATAACTTACAGAAGTAGTCATAAATTTCAGAAATTTTCATAAAATTAGCACTGGTAGTAACTTTGTAGTAGTGTCCTTGTTAAAACAAATGAGTAATTGCATGTGGTGTTCGGATACTGTAGTGAAATTTACACAAAGTGTAGCCTCTTTTAGTTAACATCTCTAAGATGAAATCATCCATGTATCCGTGTACCCACCTCAGTCTAAGATGTGTACACTGATGACATGAAGATGAGAAGTGCACCAGCAGATCATAGACAACAACAATAGCTGTCATAATGCAATGTTTACACACATTCATGTGTCTCCACAATGAGTTCTTGAAATGAATAATACCAACACAATTTCCAGTTTGTATTAACCACACTGTTTCCAGCATACACACAAACGCAACACATCTTGCCTGCCTCGTGCCACACACACACACACACGCACACACACACACACACACACACAATGGCAGCATTATACACTGCTTTGGTTGTTATGGTGCATCACTGCTACTGAATTAGACCACCTACTTGACCCAACCGATGACTAAATAAACTGACAAAAGCTACCTTTGACTGGGTTGTAAATTCCAGCCGTTTGACTCGCCTTCAGAATTAGTTCAAGTGTATACAATTTACGAATAAATATTATTAATAGTAAATTACAAGAACAACATCAAAGGCAGTCGGTGAGCGCAAAACAACTAGTAGAGGTAGTAACCTTCCAAAATGAGAGATGATACCAAAAATAATAGAGAGAGAAAAGTCCAAATCACAGTTTTAGAGAGAACCAACAACTGAAGGAAGAGAAAGCAATCAGTATAAGAGAGTAATTCTAACAGTAATTAGTGCAAGAGACAGAAATAGGAATACTAGTGAGTGAATGAAGGCGTGAACTAGTTCAAATGTAAATTAGTATTAATGATCATAAGTTAGTTTTCATGCAGCAGCTTCAACAGCTACTCTACTGCAGATGGACTGTATTTGAGCTCCATTTCTTTGAATAGTTGGTTTTTGAATTGTTCTCAATACTATAAAAAGTTTCCTGTACTTCTTTTTTCCCCCCTATTCTAGTGCAAAAATACCAATACAAATTTACTGAATATTTTTTCAGAATTTCACAATTGAAATCAAGTGTAGAATGACCCCACAAAAAAACACCCACCAATGAAAACAAAATAAAAACACAGGAGTGACTGCTTTGAGGCAATAGTCCCTCACCAAGACTAGCTGATGACTGCCAACCAAGGCAATCATGAACACACAACAAACATTATCACATAAGCCACATAACCACAACTACATCTTGGTTGATCTCACCCATGTAATTTCAGATGAGGGACCCACAAGCACTCATGTATGTACATGTATGTGTAGAGACTCCTGCAATACACACACACACAAACACACACTCACACACATAAGCACCTTACCACCAGAGTTTCCAAGTAAACATTTTTTTATGTATTTATAGGGAAATTCAGGTATAAATTTGGGGGAGTCTGGTAGTAGTTCATTTTATTGTAACAAATAAACTAGTGATGTGGGCACCAACACTGTTTCATTACCTTGAATTTGCACCCCAGCAAATGCCAGGCATCTAATCACAGCTGGGTGGACTGGTGGGGCTGGTGGGAGGCAGAGGAAGAAAAAACCAAATGGAAAATTGCCAGAGTGGGGCTTGGACTAGGATCTCAGGCCCAGGGCTACACCATACACGCACACACACACACACACACACACACACACACACACACACACACACACACATTTACAGTGCATTCTCAAAACATTTCAAGTGAACCATTCGGTCATTATAGAGTGGGAAGCTGCGTTTTTTTTCTATTCCCATAAAATTTTGTATTGAGTTCCAGAATAGCACTCTCTCTTCAGTTTTGGAGGATACTGGGAGATAGTTTTAACTACTTCAAAGCGAGCTTTGTAATGGTCCAAGCCAAGATGAGTAGCTTAGAGTAGCACATAACAATCAGGTAAAGCCATACTAACTCGGCCAAACTATCACGCAAAAACTACAAACAAAAACAAAGGAAAAAAAGCTAAAATATCTCGAGACTTAATTACATACACTGACTCAGGCCTATCCACCATTCCCAGTATGCTCAAGATCCCTATCAGCACTCAGTCTCAAATTCAACCAAAATGAAGTACAATTACAGAACATAAAACAAAACAAAATAAAAGACACACAAAAGCAAGCAAGAATATAAAACAGTATGGATAAGCTTAAGTATAGCAAATAGAAAAATGAAAGCACAAAGTAGTAAGGGAAAAATAGGAAGGACTGAATAGAACTAGAGCACCTAGGGTGCAAACCCTCAGCGCATTATTACACAACTAAGATTTTTTCAGATTACTTTAACTTCTAACTACCGAGGACACACGCGGTTAAGAGAAAATACGTGAACTACAAGTGATCACATGACTGCTGTATGATGTAAAACCATGTACGCAAAAGGTAAGGTTTGTTGCATTTAGCTTGCGCTTGTTTGGAGCTGAAGTTTCTCCACATTTCCTAGGAAACTAGCTCGAAATTTGAAAAAGTAGTCAATTTAAAGGACTTCTCATACTGGGTCAGGTCATACTTGTTTAAAGGTTAGTTCTGAGTCATTCATGAAATCGAATGTTAACAGACAGACAGACAGACTGACAAACGCACTACTATAATCCTCTCGAGCATGCGTGCTGAGTGTTAATAAGAGTTACAAGTATATATGTGTGTGTGTAAATGTGAAAGTAGATACTATGGAGAATACTTAATAATAAAAGTATAAACTGAGGTAACTAGGATGAACTGATAAAATATCAACAAGAAGATTGCAGACACACTGGAACCTCTCTTATCCGTTCGTCTAAGTTACGGACACCTCTGTCTACCAGACACTAATAAACAGTGAATGACTGTTAATAAGCTACCAAACCAAAATCAATGAATAAAATTGTGTAAATATTTTCACGTGTTACTTTGAGAATTCAATTGCGGTGTTGAGGAGAGTGGAACATGGAAATCAAGATGCTAGTTCAGTGGCCCCACTAGTTCTAGAACTTAACGACTGGAGGGAATGGAAGAAAGGTCACGGCACTCAAGTATAGCATTTTAACTCTAGCAAGAAAGCTCGAGATAATTATAGCAGAAAATAAGAAGGAAAGTCAGTGAGGTTAATCTGAACAGTTCTAAAGCTACCAGCGAATGTTACTTGAATGTGTTTCTGAGTTAGGGGACATTTCTTAGGTTTGGTCCCACACAGTTCTGGATAGAGAGGTTTCAGTGTAATAACCTCACCCCCCCAGTTGTTTTTGTCTCACCTGCCCCAAAGTAGGTACACTAATTAGTAAATAGATGGTTCATTAGCACAGACCCACTGATCTTGTCCAAGGAAACATTAGTTGAGGGGTAGGGCTGCTGGTAAGCAAATATTTGGAAAGAAAAAAAAAGAAAAAAAAGAAGCCTTCAGGATATTATAGAAGTGTAATAGATGTTGACCAACTCACGGTGATGTCATTACATTGAAATGCACAGAAAGTGAACTGTTGTTGTTGATGTATGCCACATCAAATGCCCAATATTTGTGGGAAAATCAATGTACATACACAAATAAAGCATAGCCTTTTTAGACTAGCTTCACTATAGGGACATATAACCTCACTGAAACTCTCTGCATATTTCACTGTATATTAGAAACATGTGCATACACACACATGCAAAAAGCTAATTATCTTGCAACTGCTAGCGGTTATGCGCACCTGGTAGAGCCAGGATGCCTGTGCACTAAGCAGGCACTGTGAGCCGTGCAAGCAAAGTTCCTAGAGCCGGGCTAGGAACTCTCGCAGGAGCACAAGCCTGTCCTCACAGCAAGTGATGTAGGCACCCGAAGTCCCACCTAGACCATTGCTGCTTGTATTTGCAACCCAGTAAATGCCAGGTACCCAATCACAGCTGGGTGGACTTGTGGGGCTGGTGGGAGGCAGGTGGAAAACAAGATGGAAAGCTGCCTGAGTGTGGGGCTTGAACTCAAGACCCTCAGGCCCTGAGCCAAGGACACAACCACTACACACCACACAGCCGCCACAACCACTACACCACACACCACACACACACACACACACACACACCTTGAACCTTGAAAGAAAGCCACCCATATTGGATGATGCTTCTCTTCCACAAGTGACAGTCTAAATCACAGTAACTAATGTTTTCAACGAGTAGTCACACATCTGTGTCTATCAATGTCTTGCTTGCGTATGAATGCTCTCTCACACACACTACACTGGTATGGCTTATCTGTCACTGTCATGCCTCCCATGGAAACTAAACACAATGAATAAAACACAGCCATGGAGACTGAGCACATGTACACTAGCACATGTATAATGAATAAAACACAGCCATGGAGGCTGAGCACATGTACACTGTAGCACATGTATAATGAATAAGACAGAGCCATGGAGGCTGAGCACATGTACACTGTAGCACATGTATAATGAATAAAACACAGCCATGGAGGCTGAGCACATGTACACTGTAGCACATGTATAATGAATAAGCCACAGTCATGGAGGCTGAGCACATGTACACTAGCACATGTATAATGAATAAAACACAGCCATGGAGACTGAGCACATGTACACTGTAGCACATGTATAATGAATAAAACACAGTCATGGAGGCTGAGCACATGTACACTAGCACATGTATAATGAATAAAACACAGCCATGGAGGCTGAGCACATGTACACTGTAGCACATGTATAATGAATAAAACACAGCCATGGAGGCTGAGCACATGTACACTGTAGCACATGTATAATGAATAAGCCACAGCCATGGAGGCAGAGCACATGTACACTAGCACATGTATAATGAATAAAACACAGCCATGGAGGCTGAGCACATGTACACTGTAGCACATGTATAATGAATAAGCCACAGTCATGGAGGCTGAGCACATGTACACTAGCACATGTATAATGAATAAAACACAGCCATGGAGACTGAGCACATGTACACTGTAGCACATGTATAATGAATAAGACAGAGCCATGGCATGTACACTGTAGCCAGCTACAGGTCATTGCTATACATTTTGGTGTAATTCATTGATCAAGTCATGGATGAGAAAAAATAGAGCCATCTATTTTTTGAGACAGAAGGCATGCTAGTAGAAGAAACCAACAAACACCTTCAATTAATTGTATGATTTAGTTACAGTTTTAGGTGTGCCATATACTACTTTGACAGAGCAGCCCTGCACATGTGCATATCCAAAAAAATAAGATCACACAGTGGATACCCGCAACCAGCAGATTTTAGCTACATCACCTAAGAAAGGTCAGGTTAAGTATCCAACTACAGAAACATAACAATCTCACTTACATACACAAGAGCCAACAGACAGTAAATACATTTTCTTATAGCTAGCCACAAGTCTCAACTTGCACGTGCATATGCAGCCCCGGAATAAAGTATAGCCACCTAAACATCTCTAACCTTTCTTACAGGAGGGCCATTCCACCCAGCACTAACTGTGTATTACTTACTGAGACTGGACACGAGAAGATTGACCTTTCTTTAAACGCTGACTAGGTGGGCGCGGACTGTTGTTATAGTTACAGTCGTTTTACAAACAATTCTGAAAGTATGTACACACTGATCCGGGCTGGACTCGAATGATCTCGGAATTAAACTTTGCTCCAAAGAACAATAAATTGTAGTTCAAATATTAAGAATCGATGATGAATTTGTTGGTTATAACGTCAGGTTGGAAGCTAGGTGAGGTCGCTGATGAATTATGCACGCACAAGAGCGTTGTGGGAAATACATTCGAGAATGCTTATCTAAAATTAGCTACTGGTAATTTTAGTTTTAATCAAATTTTCTATCTTCTCCATTTAGTTTTATATAGCTGTTCTTCAAACTAAGAGGGTTTTTTTTTAGTTTTAGTTAACCAAAACAGTAGCTACTAGCAATGGAAAATATGAACTCCAGTGATCGGAGTGATCATTATTAATTTTATCACAAACTTTCTAAAAGAGAACCCACAAATCAAGAGCAATCTTTCAGATCATAAATTAGAGGTTTGCCTGTTCCAAGGATAATAAGCAATAAATTATCTAATTGGATTGGGCAGGAAGAACATTCACTGTAGCTATGCACTATTATACAGTGTTTCCATACAAAATGTTGAGGTTGTTCAACATACGTCACTTCATGTATTCATTGTTAACTTTCTGGCACATAAGAAACAAAGAGTAGTCTTCAGTCACAATACCAAAGCTATTTTATTTCCAACTTGCAAATCATTCTAGATAGAAAGTTGTAATTTACTGCTACCGTCTAGCCAAAACTTCTCTTTGAAATTCTATCTGTTCGGTTGATGTGGACTTCCTAACACAATAAGCTGTGTGGCGCCTTAGAAAGTAAAAAGAGGAGCATACACCCACTTTTGGAAAATTATCACTCAGCCACAGAGTGTTTGTGTGTTAAGCAAGCGGTCTGGGTTCAATTCCTGGTGACAGCCAAACTTTTTTTTTTTTAATTTGTATGGTTAAAAAAAAAAAAAAAGCCGTGAAAGAGAGAAACCACAAAAATATTTGTATAACAACACACACAAAAAATTAAACATACCTTTAGTAAACTAATTTTAGTCTGTCACATGAAGTACAGCATAAAGACTTCAGTACTCTGCAAAACACATAACACATAACACACACATGTACACACACACAGAGCAGTATGGTACATATAAATAATAGCTCGATAATAAATTTAGACATCATTTGATTGAACTCAGATATAACTCTCGCACTAGAATAGTTAAAAATACATCTCACCTAAGTATTACTGCCTTAAGGAATGCTTATTACATATATATCTTTATTAATGCTCATCTACACAATCACATAGGAACCATGATGTCAAACATTCAGTATGCACATACGGCAGTTCTGCCTTCTCAGGTTAATGACAATGGCATAGACCTGGACTGAACAAAACTTCAAAGTAGTGAAGTGTGTGAACTGATAAAACAAAACAACAACAACAACAACAACTGTCTTGACTCCACCCAGAGTGGTCAATCTCAGGATAACTGTCCGTCGGAACCACCCCCACAAAGGAGGAAGAACTGACCTACAGCTATCCGTCTGAACTTGGAACAGAACCTGTTATTGATTACCACCTCATTTACATCTCATCATTTAACACCCACACCTTACATTTGGCCAGCTTGCTGGCACAGGGAAGGTCAAATAATAAAAAATAAAGAGAAAATAATGAAGTTAATAATAAAGTTCTCGAAGGACCAGAATTCTTATAATGGCATCTAATTAGTCAGTGAGATATACAGAGGCTCCCGCCAGCGCTTAGACTTTATTTGCGCAAGAATAATAATTGATTGCAAGTTGGTACAGATTATATAGGGTGATATGGTATAGAACTAAGATAGGTAGGAAGTAGGTGGAGATTGAGATGAATATGATTAAGTTTTAAGATGAGAGGCGGTGGATTTACGCCCCACCAACAACAACAAAACCAAGACATATACGGCTGGTAAATGACACGAATGGCTGCAGTCAAGTAACTATGCGTGTGGGTGTTGATGTGTGTATACAGGAGGACATATGAAATGGTATACAGTAGAATGTCAGTTATCTGGATAAGTTGCGACTGAGAGGTGTTCGGATAACTTAAATGTTCAGAAAACTGAACAAAACAGAAAACGTATTATAATTATGTAATAATAGTATTATGTATTCTTGTTTGTACATGCTATTATTAGATTTATGGTGTTCGGTTAACTGAAGTGTTTGGATAATGACATTCTACAGTGTTACCAAGTAGCATCAATTTTTTGGCAAATTGCAGAATTAATTTCAGGTACAAAGTCACACCTCAAAACCACAAGCAAAACATTTTAAAGTCACTGACTTAAAACACAAGTAGAGCTATTTTACTTGGAAATATACACCAGCACAGTAGGCATTGAATTTCCTCGTCAATTATTAGACAAAGATTTTGTAGGTCTCCTTTGGAGCACTTGCCAAAGTGGCTTCATTATGATCAAGCATTCTTGTGCCTCCAATGGCATTGATGAAAATGTAGCTACGTACTGCAGGGTTCAGGTCTTCTTAACCCTTTCACCGCCGTAGACGCCACATGGCGTTTTGCATTTGGTCGGCTGTTCTTCTGTAATAAAATCGAAATGATAGTACAGGTATTAGTTGTTGTTTTTTACAATTAAAAAAAATAAGGCTGCTGGAACGCTAACCGTTGAGTTGTTTGTCCTCCCAAAAATATTTAATAGTACGAGGTTGAGAAGCTCAGAATCCATCAAATAGAAGATGAATAAGCGTGTACTCGGTCTGAATCACATAGCAGCTCTGAAACATTCAGAAATTGAATTTCAGTTAGTACGGTTGGTAACAGTAAGTCCAAATTTGTAGCTATTCGTTATGTGGACTAATAGACTTTTTTTTGCATCATAGAAAACAGTTTTGACTGTACCTTTTAAAACATATCTCGTTGCTGAATGTCTGTGCAGGAAAAAAAAATAAAAAAATATTATTGGCGAGTGGAGCGAGCAAGACACTCTCAGGGGTAACACAATTTAAAATCGGGGATGTTTGTTTGTTTGGACGTACGTATGCCATTTTGTACTTTGACCCACTCGTACTTTCGAGTTAACTCAGCGTTCGGCCCCGTCCCAAACATCACTAAACAGTATCCTCCGGTTTAACGATCATTACCCGTATCATCCTAGAAATTGAATTGTTTACTGACACTTTGAATTTTTTTGTGGGTGCAGTTTAAACTCAAAAACTTACTGGAGTTCCATTTCTATCGAGTTGCGGTGGTAAGTTAATACGCTATTTGTCATAGTTATAAGCCCTATGCAACAGTATTTACTTGAATATTTATTGTCAACTAGATTTACCACGAAGGTAAGTCTTGCGTTGTGTGAAAGTATTGTGCGTTACAAAAATATCCCAAAGAAAAAGTTTAAAGAACGTGACTTATTTTTTGTTTCAATTGAAATAGTTTCGGGGAGTGGTTACTATGGCATTGAATGCCTTTACCGTATAATACATGATTTAAAAACTCCACTTTTTTTAGTAGCTTGAATATTAGATGTTAAAACAAAACGTTTAACACTCCAGTGTAGTATTAGGCTCGCTCGCCATTTGTGCTCAAGCACATCACTAGTTACATTTTCATGTTACCGAACTTGTCATCATAAACTTGGCGGTGAAAGGGTTAATAAATCTTACATTATCTGGAAATCACAGGACCATAGAAATACTTGACTCCAGCCCCTGTGTAACAAGTGACTAACTATCATGTGTACCATTACTTTTCTTCTTTCACTTTCATTTATTTCACTGCTGTAACTATGTGTGTGCGTGTGTGAGACCAGGTGATTGTGCATGGCTATCGTCAGGTCATTGACCAAATGATTCGGGAACTCTTCACCTTTCATTTGAATTCAATACTTTACAAATGAAGAGTTGAATCAATATAATGTGTATGTGTATGTGTGTGTGTGTGTGTCCGGCCACACATACAAATGGTTTCAAAGGATTATTCTGTTAGTAAATGAAGTGACAAGAGTTCTAAAAGTTCAGACTCTAAGTTGCTCCCTATATATTTCAGGTTGTCTAAGTGTGCATTAAATGGAAATATCTACCAGTCAATTAAAATGATTTATAGTAAATAAAAAAAAATTTCACAAGGCCTCTTTCTTGTTAGTGGAGTTAAGAAGTCATTCTAGAGTTCCTCACCTCTAGTTGTATTGAAGTCCAGGAGTCACCACGTGTACACCAGTGGAGTAGTCACTGCACTATTACACCTGCCACTTCACACTCCTACATTGAAAGTGTATGTCTCAAGTAAAACTAGCTCAACATAATTCAAGATTCTCGGATTTGTGTTTTCGTGCTTGTAATTTTAACACATGTAGACATTTTTTTAAGAGAATCAGGCTATAGTTTAGTACAGTACCTTCCATATTATATTATATTTATATTAACTACCACAAAACGTTATGAAAAATTGGGGCAAATGTCTCCACGAAAGTCAAACTAATATCTGGGATATGTGTGTGTGTGTGTGTGTGTGCATGTGGATGATGGGAGGAGGAGAGCAAAGGCAAAGTACTTCCCTGTCTAACTCAAGTGCAGTGGAGCCTCCCTATTCCAAAATCTTCCATGCCCCTGGACACCAAAAAAAAAAAAAAAAAAACCAACAAAAACCCCACAAAAGTTTATCAATTGACGAAATCACGAAGAAAGCATTTTATCCAATAAGACCACATTTATTATTTCCTTAGCCCCAAAAGATATTACTGCTCCGTGTCATAATTTAGCAGCACAATAGATAATACAAGCTAAGCATCCCCAATGCACTTGCCACAGTCTGCCCTACACTGCTTATGTGGAAAGTTGTTTATTACAAATGACGCCGATTAAATTAGACTAAGATTTTGGTTAGCCATTGTACATTGCTTTAAATTCACCAGAACAGTTATCTAATGATGACTAATTGACATTTGGGAAAAAAAAAATCACATATCAATGTATTCTATTTTTTTCCCTTGTAAATATTAATTTTAGGATGTCTTTAATCCCTAAGGGGTGGAGGAAAGGCAGCAAACTAGATGTACAAACCCCCATCCCTCCGCTCCCTGAATAACAACAACACTGGTTTTACACAAGATAGAGCAATACCATATAGCTGTGGTTAGGAAGCAAACCGATGGGTCTAGCCACTAGTACTACGGCTTCAAGCCATGAAAGCTGAAACATCATCGCTAAAGTTAGTACAGCTAGCAGCTTTCTTAGAGAGAATCATTCCTGGCATCACGTGATAAAATGCAGAGTAGTGGTAGAATATGAGAATGAAGTTAAAAGTCATGCAATTGCAAACACACACACACACACACACATACAAAGCTCAACCGTGGTAATTATTTCTGCAATAATTGGCAGCGAGCGATACGCTATCAGGGACAACACAAAAAATCATATATGCTTGGACGTATGTATGTAACTTTTGTACTTTGACTCACATTTGTTGTGTTCATTCGTTACCTTGGTTAACAACGCACTGTTTGTCATCGCTGTTTGTACTTGAGAAAATCCATTGCCCAACATGCCAAGCTACCAAGAGACTACAATGTAAATCTTGTTTTGGTATATCCAGTGAACGAGTGCATGTGAGAGTGTTATGTGTTACATGTGCTGACTAGCTAAGAACAAACAATAATTTCTTGGAAAATCTTGTTTTGCTTGTACGTTAATTTAAAAAAGTCGGCCGTGTAAATTGTTCAAACAAATTGTGCATGATGATTTTATAAAGATTAATTTTACCCTTTGACCTTATGTCAATTTTTATTTACTGAAGCACATCACAAGTATAATGCTTTTCCCCCCAGCAGAAGGAAGGGTGTGTATGGTCAGTGAAACTACACCACCTCTTCACTACCGTACAAAAAACATTGTGTACTGGCTATAAATTATATAATACAGATAAGCTTTAAATAAGAATAATAAACAAAACAAAAACAAAACAAATGAAGCACCAAAGGTGCGAACCCTCAGCGCTATTAAACATTACCTAGCTATTATAACTAGTGGTGCGCTCGAATAGCGCAAATGCATGGCGAGCGAGTAAATATATGAGTATAGGTAAAGATGATTTGTGAAGGAAATCGCTAAATAATAGCAATGATTAGGCATGAAGAGAGTTAACAATAACAAAATTACCTGAATAAACTTCGAAAGCAGTGGCAAAGAAGCGCAGCTTGACAAAAACTTCACAATTGTTTCACAAGAGAGTAGCTATAAACTTTTTGGTTGAAACAAAGTTGCGTAAGGCAGTGCAGCAGAATTCTCCGTGCTCGTTAATTGAAAAATACTGGAAGTGTGAACGCTTTACCTAACTTACGTAATTAGAAGCGCGGGCGAAAATTTTTGACATACGCATACATACACTGCGGGCTGCAAGAAGTCAAGTGATTATGACGTGACGCTAGGGGGCGTTACCCAGCTGGTACCAATGTGGAGCTGAAAGCTTCACGTTTTATCAACAATGAGCCCCAAAATAAAAAAAAGTAGCACAATAAAAGGACCTAAATCTTCTTTCTGAATAAGTTCATACCTAAATCACAGTTAATTGTCAGTAATCTCCAAAATCAGAACATGACAGACAGACTGACAGGGAAACTACTACAAACCTCTTGCGCATACGCGCTTAGGGTTAACAAACAAACAAACAAAAAAAACAACCACCAACCAACATTGTCTGATGAAAAAAATTAGCAAATTAACTGTCTACCAGTCCCTAATCCACATCGTGACTTATCTCCACGAGTTCATAAGACTTGCATTTGGTAATGGTCATCAATACTGAGTTCATAAGACTTGCATTTGGTAATGGTCATCAATACTATACTGTATCATGCCAAGTTGCTTATGGCCTTAGTGGTTGTCATGGCTCCTATGACTTGTCCTAGTCTTATTCTATGAACTGCACGTGAAAAATGGCCATTTTTCTTCCATCACTGCACATCTGAATACTGGAAGCCAATATATTTGGCCAACGGAAGAAAATTCTTGTTCCCTATTCTCATAACATCAGCTGACAAATGCACAAATGCTTCATAGTGACATTAGAAATTGGGGAAAAAACATACTCTTACTTCAGAAAAAGCATATGATGACTAAGCTATCAGGGTGTCATACTGGATTCTGCGCTGGGGGTGGGAAACACTGGTGTACTTAGCCACTCTCATTTTGGAAACCCACACTGCTTTGATGGGCATGCTATGTGAAAGTGTATATACCTTATACTAACCTGTGCTTTGTCACATAATTCAAGCTTATAGCTATTGTAGCTACTTACTAAATTAAAATCCTAGGGGAACTAAGACTTGGAAGAAACGGGGGATTTCAGGGTGCCCCTACCACCTTGGCACAAGCTAATATGACACCGTGCTTCTGAATGTGATATTAGCACTTGTACGCTTAGAGAACTGACAAATTTACTGACATTGCCTCAGAGATACATAATAAAAACGGATAATCACTTAATAAACTGTTTAAACCATAATTAAGCAATGGGCAATCTGAAAAAGTTTTTCAACAACAGCTCAATGAAGAATAAGCAGATAAGTAAAATGATTTCACTGAAGTTCATCAGAATTGCATGAACTAGAATGATAGGACTTCATACGCGATTTTCACTGGGGGGGAAGGGGGAGAGAGAGAGAGAGATAAGAGAAAGATTTGTAAAGTCACAAAAAACGTTTAGCCACATGAAAATAGTGAAGTCATGATCATAAAAACTTCGACAAACTACTACAAATTCCTACATTTTTTTCATAACTTACATTGAAATAAATTCAGAAGGGGTAAAAAAAAATTAGGGTGGAAATCCCAGGGCTCCCATAACCTGAAACCATGGGCTTAAAACAAAGTAGAAAATATAATAATACCTTTGAGTTGTATGCAATAATTATCTCCCCTTCATTGTCCAGGAGCACACTAAAGGATGTTAGGGTGGCCATGGGAAAAACTATGAGTGAGGATAATTTTGGTGGAGCATGTTTTAGAACAATTCATTAACTAGAAACCATTCCAACAAGCACCCACACTTTCTCACAAAGAAATGAAAATTTTCAAGAGTACTATGGAACAAACAAACTGAGGAGCCCTTGTCATAATAGGCCACGCTCTTTACTTTCATTCATAACAAATTCCTCAGTCTCTAGGGGAAAAAATGACCGGGGTGACCCCGTGCAGCTAAAATACTTAAAAACCCACTGGCCGGCTAGCCATAAAACTACTTACCCAAACGCATAAGCCAGGGTAGACAGCGAAAGCTTCCTTCAAGTTCACCAAGACACAGTAGCGTAGCAGTATTACGAATCAGTAGACTAGCGCACAACAATAGTTTAGACAATCACCAGTCGCGAGTTTTACTTATATGGTAAAGCGTTTTTAACTTATTTAACCTGGCAATACTTACCTACACGTAATTGGAAAAGGGTTTTCCATGAGAAAATGCAGTATCTTTGCGAGGCTACTGGGGAGGAAACAGCTTTTAACGGTCCGGCGTCTCGCGCAACGAAGTACTTAGGGCCTGAAGGCGGTAGTTCAAGATGCACGGAGCCGCCTATGTCTATGCAACAGTATACTAGTGATGTGCTTCAGCACAAATGGCGAGCGAGCCTAAAGACTATACTATTGTTATATGAATGACTTTGACTTCTAACACTGAAGCTACTGAAAATAAGGTCCAGGTTTTAAATTTCGCATACACGGTAAAGGGATTTCAGTGCCATAGTAACAACTCTCTGCAACTGCTTGAATTGAAGGGAAAAAACAACAAGAAAACAATACACGTTAATCAAAAGTTTTCTTTGTGATATTCTTTAGCTAAGTAGTGGTTGTAACACACTATGCTTTGACACAACTGGACATGCACCTACACAGACTTACCTTCGCAGTAGTCTAGTGGACAATGTATTTTCAAGTAAATACTGTTGCGCACGGCTTATAACCATGACAAAGAGCGCATTGACTTACCACCGCCACTAACTGGAATAGAAATGGAAGTCCCTTAAGTTTTCAAGTTTTAACTGCACCCGCAAAAGAATTCAAAACGGTAAACAATTCAATTTCTAGGGTGATACGGGTACTGATCGATAAACCAGAGGATTCTGTTTAGTGCAATTTGGGACGGGGTCGACCACGTAACTAACACAAAAACGCGAGGGTCAAAGTACAAAATGACATACGTACGTCCAAACATATATACAAATAAATAAACATCCCCGATTTTTTCATTTTTACCCCTGTAAGTGTCTCGCTCGCTACGCTCGCTCGCCAATAAAGTAGCTACATTTTCATAAATGCCGTTGGAGGGACATTAGCTATAAACTCAAGGTGGGGTCACTATCTAATTGTGTCTTTCTCTGGAAGGACCTGAGCGATCAAGTAAAAACTACACCAGTTATAAAACTGTGCAGTAGTATGCACACTGGATATGCTTGCGCTTATGAGGGATTCTTCTTCAATTAATCATCAGCCACTTTCAAATTTTGCTTAATAATATAATGCAAGAAGTTAACTAGTTAAATGCATTAACTAACAACATTTAGACCCTTCAGTAAACCATGAGTAAAACAAAGGTGTAAGAAACAGACCTGTAAAACTAACAGTAAAACATGGTACAATGTTTTACTTAAGGTTTCCTGTCAAGTAAAACAAATAATGTTTTACTAATGAGTGAACTATGCAGTAAATCTTTAGTGTAATGGTTTCCTCAATTTAGTAAAACAAGCACCTTCAAGCAGTGTGGAGAGTGGTGAGAGGCTATCAAATTGCAGATTTTTTTAAAAATGACTCTCAGTTTATTTGTGATCAAATGAATAAAATATACTTGGCACAGTACAACAGTTAACGAGTATGAATATTTATGTTCTTCATCCAAAGCTCCATGTTATACATGCTTGCCTTTATTGCTGCAATGAAAAGTAAAGCAACAAATAAAACCAACAACAAAATAATGGGAAATTATTATAAGTCAACAGGTTCATTATAAAATGCTGGTATGTAAAAAAGTATTCCTGAAAGGGTGTTACCTATTATTCCTGATAAAAATACACTCTTTTTGGTATGATCATAGAGTGTTTCGCAGTGTGAGTGTAACAGCACACCCTATGAGTGTAACAATACACCCCAATGCACAAAAGTGTTCCAGTACACCCCACTTAGGGTGTAACTAAACACCCCGGTTTTTACAGTGTAGCTAATGTTCTTTCAACTCCTACAGTCCAGTTTCATCTCCAGTATATTGATTGTCACTCTATTAGTCTCTTTCTATTACTGACAATAACAACATCAACCATTAAATTTCATCAGCTATTATTACTTATACTTCATATTTTCCAACCAAAAAAAAACAAAATAACAACAACAAATAAAATACAAAACAAAGGATAAAAACAACAACGACACAAATCCAGTTGGAAACTTGATCTAAAGTTTTGATCAACATAGTGGCTGTTAGAACTAAGAAAATGTGCTAGTATTACAAAATCATTTCTCAGAACAAACACAAACTTGCCGGGCAAAATATAATCGAGTTATGTATTAGTATAGCTTGTGCAATGAAATATCTAGTTATGTATTAGTTTTGCTTGTGCAATGAAATATCGAGTTATGTATTAGTATAGCTTGTGCAGCAATGAAATATCTAGTTATGTGTTAGTATAGCTTAAGCAATGAAATATCTAGTTATGTGTTAGTATAGCTTGAGCAATGAAATATCTAGTTATAGGTATTAGTATAGTTTGTGCAATGAAATATCTAGTTAGGTATTAGTATTGCTTGTGCAATGAAATGGGTAAATGTAATCAAGTAAGAGAAGCAAATATGCAAGAGACACTCCCCTAGTATCAGTGGAACCTTCAATTGTAGTACTCCAGGTACTAATTAGCACAACTACCCACAAACAGCACATGTAAGTGCTATAAACCTTTCCCACACGGGCACTTCAACGCGCAGTAAGTTAGCATGGCCACACCCACATACATATAGGCCTTGAGAGTAGTTGGCATGATTGGTAGTAGTAGCGTCTATCTTATAAGTGAAAAGTGCGGTAACAAAATGATGATCATCTTGTTACTTATATATACTTTTATATTATACGTGGTGGAGGGTAAGTAACATTAAAATAAATCACAGTATAGCTAAAATTATTTTTATTTTGTAGCATTTTGGTAGTCTGGCAACTGAAAAAATTAAAACTAAATATAAATTTCTCAAGATATCATTAGCTAAGATTAAAAAAAAAGTCAGTTGAATTTAATGTTAAAAGTAAAACTAAAAGATTCAAAATAGCAAATGTATCCTAGAGAAGATATAACAAAAAGTAGTTTCATCTGTACATTTAGCCACTGTATAGCTAATAATTAAGACATGGTAATATCAAATAACCTTCACAGTAGTGCTATTATATCTTAATTTAAACCTCGATTTTGACTTTTTAAGTTCTTACTGAAACCTTTATGTATAGCTAGCTTTAGCTATCCCAAATGCGTGTCTAAATATTTGTTCATATTTTGAATAATACTGGTGGCGTTTTACCAGCTGGTGATTACAAAATTATTTCTTGGACCAAATATCAATTTTTTTGGGCATTATCTAGTTAGGTAGAAAAAGGCAGACTTAATTTTGTAGTCTTTATAATGGAAACTAAACATGCAAGACACACCCACTACCAGTGAGTGTGTCTTGCTTGTAGTAGTCTCAGAGAATCTTCATTTGTAGCACTTGACATAGTATTCAACACAAGCATAACTACAGAGGGCAGCAAGAATATATTAGCTTACCTGACTACAAAGTAATCTCTCAGTAGGTGCTATCTCAATAATGAGCCCCTAACCCTTTCCAGGTGCGCTGCGCAGTTAGGGTTTTTTTTTCCCCAAAGAGGTAAAAGATCAGCTATACAACCGGTAAAAAAAAAGACAATAATAAATATATACAAAAAGTTCAGACTACACCGTCCAGGGAGGGGGGTATGGTGGGGAGACGGTGGAGCCACAGGGATGCATTGCCCAACCATAAAGTCACTGTCGCCAGGGCGGGCCTGGAACCAGGCAGTAAGCCAGGGGGTCTCCTTGGAGTGTGCCAGAGCAGCGGACTGGGAATCAGCGTGGATGGCGTCGGACAGCATTGTTAAACAACGCGCACAGAGTTAGCGTGGCGCGCCCACATAAAAGGCTTGAGAGTTTGCGTTATTGGTAGTTGTAGCGTTTATCCTAAAAGTGCTGTAACAAAATGGTGATGATTTTGTTACTTATTTATACTTTTACGCTTCATCTAGTGGTAGGTAAGTTACATTGATATAAAGGACTTTAAAATAAGATATAATACAGTATAAGTAATAATTGGCAATATGAAATTTATTGATCTGGTTAACTTTGCTACAGCTAGCTAATAATGTTACTTTAGCTTATAAATATTGAACTAGCAATTTGTCAGGCACATAGTGTTACAGTTTGTCCAAGTAAAGTTGGCACGACCCCAAGCTCGGTAATTGAGGAATGCATTTAGTACTTTACTGGAAGCAATTTATTTATGTGAATCCAAGTCAATTAAGCGCTCAAACGTCAACGTTGCGCTGGGAAAAGGGGCGGTAAGCAGGTGCTCATTAATACTGTAACTATTGAAAGAAAGAAATTTAGTGAAGTTTACTGAGTTTTCGGGCGCTGTACAACTCATCTCATCTGTTTTCAATAATATTTATGTTTATTACGGGCAGATAATGTACAGCAAATGGAAATCGCAAACGGGGCTGTCGATTGTACCTACTGTGTCCCAAGAAATATTTTGATTTTCACAGGATTCAGCAGTGCAGCACTGTTAACTTGTAGCTAAAGTTACTAGACTTTCATGTTAATAAAATTATCAATTGTTTCATTTATTTATTGTATATGAAAAATTGATGAAATGATAGAATTTAAGTAATACACATACAAAAACATAGTAGTGATCCGAGTTGAAGGTGAAATTCTGCCTGAGTTAGTCCTAATCCTTACAATAAACGGCACCTATAATAGTGAAGAAAAGAACTTGGCATAAACACGGCTTTGACAAGCACACATTTTAACCGCAACCAGCCTAAGTGTGGCTGTATTACAAGTTGATAGCTAAATGAGAACTAAATCACTTAAATATATTGGCTATACTGTATTTGTTCTTGAACAGGTAGACAAATAATCTTACCAACATCCTATCAGGTGGTCCTGTACCCTCTGTGACAACAGAACACTCCTGTTTCCACACTGCAATTTAAGCTAATCTTACATGCTACATGGAGGAATTCACTTAATCATAAGCGTGCTGTTTAGATAGAATATATTTAGACTTGGTGTGCTGCTATTAATGGTAATTTGGCTTTACTAAAACAAGAAGTATATAGGAAGTATACATTCATTCTAAGGGCTTGAGATCATAAACTCTCTATTCTTTGTCTTATTAGCTAAGAAAAGACTAAACCTAAATTATTCTCGAAGAATATAATGAAGAATCTTTTTATGTATTTTAGTATAAAATGCTAGCTTGCTCACCATTTTGTGTTGAAAAACAATACAAAAGCGATGTAAGGTAGAACTGTACTGGACAGGATAGCATGGCCACATAATAATCAGTTGTAAAAATCAGGACTAATTGATTCTTTAAAGAATGAAGTGAAAGAAATACTATTGTAGAGATGATAAAACTTGACAAAAATTTAAACCAAAATTAAATATAATCTTTACACTGTTAAAAATGGGGTGTTTGGTGTTAAATAGGAGGTGCTGCCTGGACACCCCAGTTTAAAGCCTAATATGGTCCCCAAAGTTAGTCGCAACTAAATGATATTTGAAATGAAGAAACTAATGGATATAAGCTATTATTATATAAGCTCACTTGGTAAAGTATGCGTTGGTGTAGAAGTTATAAGGGCTTAAAGTGGGGTGTCCAGACCGCGTATCCTGGCAAACAGCTCGCGAGGTGTTATTTAAGCACGCATTTTAACAGTGTATTCATTTAGTTATTAACAATAATGATTAGCTAATCCTTTAACATAGCATTATCAGATAAACTCAACTAAAACAAAAATTGCCATCAGTTTTATTTAAATTACCAATTAATGGAGATTTGAAATTAAAGAGAAAGCTCTACCTGAACTCTTAGTCAGCACTTTTTTTTTGAAAAAAACAACAACAACAACACACAAAAACAACAACTAAGTCCAAATGTCATGTATTTTTCCTGCAACGTAAAACAACATCTTGAAATGAAATGCAAATAACTGCAACAGCAACATTAATTTGTAAGCCATAAAATAACAATTGATAAACTTTTAACCAAGGTCTTAATTAATATTTTGTTCAAAGTTTATTTTAACATTTTTGAAACAGGCAATTTAGAAGTAGAAGTCAATGGAATCCCTCAAAAGTATCTGAATCACTTGGTCAAAGTTCCCTATAATGCTAAAGTGTCCCTAACTTGCAGGTCACAGAATGTGGAATTATTAACGTTTATCAATACAACTCTAGATCTGGATCAAAACTTTTTGAACGGACTTTCACCCTACTTATTCATATCAGCTAATGTTACAATTGACCACTTTAATGCAAGGAACAGAGGATTTTATAGATGTGCAACAAATATTCATTCAAAATCATTACAAAGGACGTTAGTCACAACAAGTGAGTGTATTATCATTCTGTTACTTTATTGTGCACTAATAGAGTAAAGGTTGTTAATTGAGGTTGACATATTGGTATCACTTACAAACGTACTAATAGATTGAATATTATTATAGTTAGTACGTGTGGTATAAAATATTAAGTCGACTAGTCATCAGTTATTTAACAGTCTACTTTGTATACCATGAAATTGTAGTTTGGGATGTTACTTCTGGAAGGTGAAGGATAAAGTGAGAAAAGCTTGCAAATTTTGTCACTTGTAGATAATTAGCTAATTAAATTGATTAGCTCTTTTAATTATATATAATTATTGAGATTAACCTAGAATTTTTCCAAAATCGTCAAGGTTTTTTACTATGTAATCTCGGTAGTCATTTGTGCTGAAGCACTACAATCTGTTTGCATCATTAATACTAAGCTCTTTTTTGTAATGGCTGCATTCTTCTCTAAATAATGTACATTATTTCAAGATTCTTCAGTTAAGGTATCATGTATTACATGATTACAGGCCAACATGAGGTAAACATAACAGATCTAATTCAGGAAAGATTGGGCAATTCCTTATATACTACTATATTAGCTCAATACGCTGGCATTCCTGAGCGATTGCTTCAGTGGTACGTAAATGGGAAGCCTGTAGGCCCCTCAAATACTATATTTCACGTCAAACATGATGGACTGAATTCATATCTGAGATTTAAACACGATGATAATCAAACATATGGAACCTTTATGTTGAAAGTGAATGGTACAAAATGGAAGGATACACTAAAGTTGCCTCATCCTCAACAAATTTCTCATCTTTTTGGATCCTCCAAAAATATACTTAAACTAGTGACCAAGATAGTAAATGGAAATATTCTCGCTGATGTCAAAGCTACTCCTAACTCTCAATCTGATATGTCTGATCAATTTCAATCACTTAATAGACAAAACCCTACGAACAGAAAATACTTACCGGATATAATTCACTTAGGACAAGACAAGAAACAAAAAATTAAACCAAAAAGTCACCTTGTCCGTCCAGACTCAACGTTTTCTTCCGAACCAACTTGGCACCTATCAAAAAGGATAGGGATAGAAAATTTTTGAAAGAAGTAATAGAACAAAACAGGAAAGAAGAAAGTACAGTCAATGAATGGACACGCCTACCTGCTCATGCTAAATCTCTAGAGAAGAATATCCACAAAAAGTTCGTTCAAGGAAGCAACATTTTACAAACTCTCCAATCTGATTTTAGTGAGTTAAAACAAAAAGTAATTACGACAAATTCCTTAATTCTTTGTAGCTAATTGAAGAATATTGTTGAAGTTATTGAAAATGGAACTTGATTAGCTACACTGTGTCTTAAATAGTACAATGGTAATGTTATCATTTAGGAACAGTTTAAATGTCACCATTGTTAAATTCCACTTTATGATAATATAAGTCAACTAAATAATTCCAATAGTGCATCTATAAGCATGTCAGAAATTTAAGTAAGCGTATTTAACATTCTCTATGCTCCTATATAATATGTATACATGAATAGAGAGAGAGACAGACAAAGAGAGAAGGAACACAAACAGACAGATGGACAGATAGACAGACAAACAGACAGACAGACAGACAGACAGTCAGTCAGACCGACAGACTTGCATGCTTACATCAAAAATACGCTTCCGATTATAATGCTCTGAATTTTTAGATTCAAATACAACACCTAATAAGGCTATTAAGAAGACTCCTCCAAGTAGCTTGACACTCAATAGGAACAACAATAGAGGAAGTAAAGAAGAAACTGAAGTAGTTCAATTAGGTCCAAACAGGAAACTGAAAAACCTGCTCAATGAATGGATCCGTCAGCAGATTCAAACTAAGCGAACACGTCACTATGTCAACCAAGATTCATCTGTTCATCAAGAACAATTGGATCCTAGCAACAGACAACAGAATGTGAAATCTCATGATACAGACAGAGTACCTTCTCCAGCTATTCCAACAGATTTATGTAAGCAGTAGAATGGATTTACACTTTACACATTTAAAAATCCAATTCTTGAATAAACGTTGCCTGAGTATCGAGTCTATTTTCTAATTCGGCCACATTTTATACCTTCTGAACACAATATGGTAAATGGAATATTGTGAACCTTTAGGAATATATTAAAGATCGGTTTTGATAACTAATCATAATTGATTTGAAATGATTGGAAAATATACCAGTACAATACAAAAATTACAATGAATCTCAGCTTAGATTACAATTGTCATATTTTTCAATAATTTTAATCTAA
>WLWD01002594.1_pt1 | contig 49541 bp, 29 predicted proteins | sample 6712731 | NCBI WGS metagenome assembly WLWD01 (sample SAMN12718690, study PRJNA576275) | sponge metagenome | isolation source: marine sponge | host: Mycale hentscheli | place: New Zealand: South Island, Marlborough, Capsize Point | collected 2014-11-01 | reverse complement strand
GGTGTTAGAGAGAATGTAAAGCAGGTCAAGTCAGAGAGAGGGCTACAAAAGAAACGAAATATTTGAGACAGTTTCAGGTTGGCTAGTCAATGTGGTTTAAACAACCTGGCCTGGATACTAAGTTGTGTGAGGCATGATTAGGTCCTTTCATTGTGACAAGTTGTCACATAATGTAACATATGAGATAGGCTGGGATCAGAAAGGAAAGAAAAAGAATAGAATTGTTCGCGTTAACAACTTGAAACCACCTAGTAGTGATGATTTTGAAAAGGAGTGAAGGCGCCAGTGTGAAACCTGGGTCCCCATGACGGAGTATCCCTGGTGGCGGCATACTGTACAAAAACCCCACAGCAATGAATGATTTAGTATTCTTAGATTTAGTATTCTTATGATATATTATATATAATTATATTGGTATGTCACAGGATAGAACTTTACGATCTACTTGAGCACTAGTTTTTTCCCATCTCTATCATAATTTTAGAGATAAATTACAGGACATGGAATTATAGTTAGTGTACAGAGTTATGATATTGTTCATATGCCATCAAGTATGCGAGCCCTCCAATAATAAATTTGTGGGGGGGGGGGGGGATTTTAACAAAAATAACTTGCTACAAGTCAATAGAATGGATGAACCAAAAAGCAAGGCATGTGTTGTGAACTTGTTTGTCACTTGCCTATATCCTGATGTAATTAATTTCAGCAAAGTAAAGGTAGGAATGCAAATTCATTTTTCATCATTATGATGCTACATTCAATTTGAAGATAGTACTTCTCTACTGGTCCAATCCCGACTGAAAAATCTGTACAATCCAGCTTCAATAGTAACTGTAGATCGTAATGTACTAAATACAGTGTCACATACTAGACGCTGTTTGAGTTTTACATGTGCCTGTATGGACTGCTGAAATTTATTTTAGCAAACTAACACCTTCCAAATTCCTCCCAAGTTAAGGGTGGTCATGTAATATACAATCCATTTCATGTAATTAACCTTATTAATACTTACAGTATATCTCTTGACCGTACTATTAGTAAGACTTTACTATGTGATGAACTCATAGGGATATATTATACAATTGCAAATAATGGCAAAATTTTTATTGCATTGAAAAGAATGTCTAAGAGTGAAATATCTTGCCACATCACTCTGACCAAGTGTAACAAGTGATTTATTCTGCCCTGGATATCTTCACTACTGTAGTTTGTACTAGGACCTTAATTCACACGGTATGAAATTGACTGTAGGGGTTCCCAAACTTGATCTCAATCTTGATATGGCCACTGTTTATATGTGAGTTGTTGATCTGCATCCTGATGAACAACAGTGCTGGATCTGAAATGATTTTATTTCTTACAAAAAGTGATATTGGAATCTTCAAATAGAATTACTAACATAGAGGGTATTTAGCTAATAAACTCAAAGATTCTTTTAAAAAGTCCCAAAGCCAATCCCTGGATGACTACATCAAATTGCTATTGTTAGTACAAATATAATTGTTTTCCAAAAACAAGCTACCTGATTATGCTCATAATCAAAGTATTATGCTAGAAATCAGTTACTAAAGTAAGATACTTGTGACGCGATGGAAAGATATATTATTTGTGTTGTGTTTCTTCTTCGGATCTTGGGTGATACACGCGCTCTATTTCGTGAGAGAGTAACCAGCTTACTAAAATGCTGATGATATTAAGTCTGATGAAATATTATGATAAGGATATAATATTGCTGTAAATTCAGAAACAAAGTAAATAGCTATTAAAATAATCCTGCATAATTCAGCAATCTTCTAAATGTTGGAAGAGTAGGGTAGGCTGTTTGCAAAGATTGAATGATGTTACTATGAGAGACTATACAGCTGGAGCAGATAACAATATTAATACCACAGATCTTCTGTTGAGTAATAACAATATGGTGGTGTCAACTCGTCTTATATCAATTAATTCTTCACATGTGAACTCTCAACTAGAGTTTACATTATTTGAAAATGTTACGTTAGTTGATGTGTGGTGTAACCGAGTGATGATAACTATAAAAAGTAAGAGTGCACTATTTTATTTTGTTACTCTGTCCTAGTTTAAATACAATTTTTGTAAGAGTTTCTTAGAATTCTCAATTTCATGAATTAATTTAACTGTCTCAACATAAGGTGTAAGCTCACAATTGCTTAACTTTATTGTACAGAATGCTCAACTATTCCAGAAAACTTCAGAATTTTGGGACTTCATGTGTTATTAAACTCATCAATTTTAACTTTTGAATGGGAAGTATTTCCTGCATGTTTCATCTCAGCTGTTATAAGTATAATAATTTCAGTCGAGATATTGATAATGGAAGACCACTGGAGCTTGAGTCACCAAATAAACATCACAACATTGACTTAATGCTTCCATGTAACAACGATCTATTTGCAAGAATCAATATTACAGAAGTTTCAGATACTACAAGATTTATGACAATAAATATTGCAAAAAAGCATTTAGCAGAAGGGGAAAACATTCATGTAATCAGTGCACAACAAATTTTTTACACTCAATACTATGAATGGATTTGGCCAAAGAATAGTTTAGGTAATTTGCAAACATGTACCAATAATTAAATAGTGAAGAGTGAGGGGAAAATCCCACAATATGTCTGATTTAATATTAAAATGAACTCAAGGTACCTAGTATATTACCAAGCACAACATTATGGTAAATTCTTTGAACTTAAAAGAGTAGGTCCTGTGATAGGCTAACTGGGGGGATGATCAGAGAGACGAGTAGAAGGAAGGTGCCACCAGAGTTCTGGCAGGCTGATTTGGGTCCCAGCCTAAGGTTATTTTAGGCCTTAGAGGAGTTGTTGGACACAGCACTTAGTGTATGTTGCAATACGATCACCAGAACTGAGTCACAGAAATGCAGACAGCCAAATTAGTGAATTGATTGAAAAGGTGTGCAACTGAGTGAATGTGTAGGTTTGTGTGTGATTCTAAGTTTGTTCTGAAGGTGTGGTTATTTCACCACAGGTCCAGTGAAAAAAAACAACAACAACATTATTTTTGGCAAAGGACTCAAAAGCCTTCTCTCATAGTGTCATGGAGTAATTGTTCACCTTCTACTATTGCATAGAAAAAGACCTTCAAAATGACACCTAAAATCAAATTGTGGAAGAGGGCAAAGTTTTTGTAGTATGGGGACATACTAGTTAGCTGCCATATTGTAATTTAATTACAATAACTGTAATTACAGTGTGTTTACAGACCAGGGGAAAGTGATACCTCTTGACTACTAAAAAACAACAACTAGTTAAATCTAATAGGACTATTGTTAAGACTAACTACAGTTTGCAGGAACTATGAACCACTCTGGCACAGTCTATTGTGGTATATTAAGCGTGTTCAGTCAGGATTGGACTAGTAGAGAAGAACTAATCCCAAATTGAATGTAAAGTATTTATGCATCATATGATGAAAATGAAAGTTCATCCCTACCTTTACTTCACTGAAATTACTTACATGGGGATATAGGTAAGTGACAAAACAAGTTCACATGACACATGACTTGCGTTTTTATTCATCCATTCCCATTCCACTTGTCAAGCGATTTTTGCAAACATCTATTCAGAATTCCCCCAAAATTTATTATTGGAGGGCATGCATACTTCTGGAGTTGATGCCATATGAACCATATCATAACTCAGTACACTAACTATAAATCCACGCCCATCTTGTATCTAATGTTGTAGTAAATATTATCATTTGGAATTAATCTCTAATATTCTGATAGAGATGGGAAAAAATAATGCTCAACTAGGTCGTAAAGTTCTATCCTGTGACATACCAATACATATACCATAAGAATACTAACTGATTCAGTGGTTTTATGTGAAAGTGGTCAGCTTGTGATATAAATTATTTTATCACAGTGATAAGACAAGTAGCCTGCAGAAACCACACTAATTAATAATATAATAATATTTCATCAATTAATCCACCCGTATATTAAGAAGCATAAAATATCAAATATGGATGCATTTTTACATGTTATTTAGTGATTATATCTTGTGTGCACTTTCGAAAAGATTTGATATAACTTTCAGCATAAATGTTATTTAAAGACCTATTTTGTTATGATTACATAAAGATAGTTGTGATAGCAATGTTCACTATAGCAGTGTTGTGATAAACAGCAACCAAAACAATATTCAAACTTCTAGAAACTAAGCATTCAATTTTGAGCACTGTATGATATGTTTTGAGTTCCACAGTAAGTAATCATTGCTAATAGAACCACTATTTTTAGTGGTAAAACTCAGATGACCTCCGACTTCACAGTAGGATGATGCTTTACCAAGCAATTTGTAGTGTAGTTGATATTGTGGAGGTTAAGCAAAGCAAGTGGATAAGCCTATATAACAATTCAGTACAAATTTGGGAGCATAATATGTATCTTAATTTGCAAGACATTATTGGCACTAGTAATTATAGTTTAATTATGTATCTCCTTTAGAAAACATGCTTTATAGCTTCTCTTTTAATGAGAAATGTACATGCCTGACATTTTTAAATGTGTTTATAATGCAGTAAATGATGTAGCTGAATTTAATAGTACACTGATATTACGTCACCTATTGTTTGCGGTTTCCCCAATTAGCGAGGGGAACTGAACAAACTGCTCAATGTCAGTCAATCAGACCCCTTTTCCCGCGTAGCGATTGGTAAAGGGTCTGACTGCGCGAGACTAGCGAGGGAATGCCTCAACTGTCAACAGTTTTTAGGTTGTGCCTACCCACCCATTGACTTTTCATAATTTAATTATTATTATTATTATTATTATTATTATTATTATTATTATTATTATTATTATTATTATTATTATTATTATTATTATTATTATTATTATTATTATTATTATATTATTATCATTATTATATTATTATTATTATAATAATAATTATTATTATTATGTTGTGACCCTTCATAAAAACTAAAGAGAAGCAAAGGTAAAATGTGAAATAACATCTTAGTTGTCACCTGGGAAATCTTGAAGTCAGGACTCCTAGCTTTATCCACCAGGCCACAGATTCCATCCGTAGCTATAATATAGTTGCCGTTTCAAAATAGCCTTTTCTACAGAATGTGGCGATGCTTTACAAACCAGTCCTTAGCTTATCAATTATTCATGACTACGCACACCTTGCCTTAGTCATTACTGACAGACACAAACACCTAGCAAACATGCGCTCTAACAATCCACACACATTCTTCCCCCAACGCTATTAAAATTAAGGACATTCTTAAGATACTGTACATAATCTACGTGTATTAACAATCACAATTCATTTGACTCATGTTCATCTTTACAAATAAATTATTAACTGGAAAATAGACAAGAAAACATCAGTTAATCCATATCTGTACTTTGGTCTCAAAGGACTGCTCATCAGGTACTTGAAGTAGATGTAACATTTAATTCATGTCTGGAGTACATCAAATTTACATTGTGAGATATTTGTTGGGCCAGACACACCAGGAAGTCCAGCATGAATAAAGAATCATGATGTTTGTGCATTAGACTTGCTTGTACAGTTATTTAGTATAGTATTGTAAGTTCAGTTCCTGAGTTCATTGTGTCATTAGATGTATTATTTGTAGTAGTAGTACTGTAATTGCTTTTGTGCTAGAAATTATCACTTCTTATGCAGAATTATCAGTTAGCCAAGGTGTGACTGTGTGTATAACTGCCACTCAACTCTCCTTTACAAATTTTCCTCACAATAACGTCACTCCAGGTTGAACAGGACATGTTTATGAGAAATATCTAAGATGAATCCATTTCCATTCACTCATAGCAAGTTAATTTTGTAAACATTCAGAGTTTCCCCCAAATTTATTGTTATTTTATGTAGTTGCTTGTGTGTGTATGCTTGTAAGTGTGAGCATGTGTGAATGTCCTTGGCTTTAGGTGGAATATTCTGACAGATTGCCTAGTCTTTAGTGAGGAGGACATAGGACATTTGTCTGACATGGAGACACTGACAAAGAGAAAGTCACCAGCACAGTCGGCAAGTGCTTCAATCCTTTAGGAGTTTGTTCTCCTGTAGTGATCAGTTTGAAAATATTCTTCAAAAAGCCAATACAAATAGGACTTCAATTCAAATTTACTGATTAACTGAATAATTATTATAATAATTATAGTCATAAAAATAAGTGTTATTTTTTAAAAGATGCATTCAGAAATATGTATGAAAAGTGCATAATACTTACAAGTAAATAATTTTCAATTTCAGTTCAGTTTTCTCTACTGTATTCCATATGCAGAATTGGCTACAATAGATGTTACTTCTCTGTCTGAGATGACTTGCTCATACAATGGAACATCTTGATTAATTTGACCTTCAGCTTGCATTTGCTCTTCACTTTTGTTAAAGGTGCTATAATATGACGATAAGCACAATGAAAAATTATTACTTAAATTTATCAACAGATTAAGTTAATTAAATTTTAGTTATCAATAAAACCTAAAAATACAATACTTACCAACTAGTCCTTCTGATTCATATTATTTCAATAACAAGTGCAATGTTTATCACAATCAATAGAATAATTATCACAGATCCTATAGGCATGATCACAGTTTCATAGCTTCTACAGATATTACTAGTAGGGTGTAGGCACATGTCTACAAAGAAAAAATACATGAAAGATCAGTGTTGGACAAATTAAGGACAACATTTCATATCGTATAGACTTGAAAATTAAATATGTAATACTATGCATGCATACTCCATTAGAATCATATTTCCTGTACACTTCATCTTACCTATTTAGTTTCATCAGCAGCATTTTTTTTTAATTGAATTGTTCCCTAGACCCATACATTCACCAGTACGCCGATGTAAGGTCATTCTTCTTCTCTTAACTCACTTTCTCATATTTAAATTATACTTAACCATAACTTAACTCATTGAGAAGTGGATCACAAAAACAAAATTTCAACTCTTAAGCTGGTTGCACTATAACTATTTATTAAAAAGAATAGCAAACTATAAGTATTAAATCTATTTAACAATTTTAGTACCATTAGCATATACAAATTTCAGTCATAAGAGATAATGTATAGCCATTATTAAACTTCATATAGTATTATTTGATTTCAATCTCAGAGTTCTTCACATCAGTTCTTAAACTCAAACAATTGACATTGCAGTCTATGCATTTTGCAACACTAGGGATACTGCATGTAATTTCATTGTGTTCAATACAGATTGAAAACATCTTGTGACTTGGTTTATTAATTATATGAATGACACTATAATAAAAAAGTAATATAATTTTATATTTGTATACTGCATTCTACATTTCGTTAGCTAGAAATTCACATAAAATGTAATAGCCCATCACCTGAGCGACTGCGCTAGTCATTAAGTACTATAAATCTGACATAGGTCCCGGTTTTCCCATACCAAAATGTATTAGAGGGGAAAAGTTGATATTGTTTGCAACAACATTGAAGTAATGGGGAAATGACCAAAGGGCTATAAAATAGTTATATAACAAAACATGATTCACAAACTGACACCACTCGGGCTTCTCCCTCGTATCTTGGGATTTGTAAATCCCCTTACAAACCTCAATATTGGTTTATAACTATTACATATAACTCTTCAGGACTTTTTGGTTCAATATTTATTAATTATTTGTAAAGTGAAGCTAAATTGATTAGCAATGGCTAGTTTCTAAACCTAACATTAATTTGCTTAAATACGCTTAAATACGTTTCAGATTAAAGAAAGGACAACAACTATAATAATTATTAATATTCCATACCTGAAGAAAATAATATGGTAGTTATTGATCTCAAGCTTTTGTTGAATTTATCTTGCGTGACATTATCTGGATGGAGTGAACCTAAGTTATCAGTAGAGTGAATTATATGTTATTTGTAGTTCACATTTATACAATCACATACCCTACTGAAAAGATTTAATAGCAATTTACATTTTTAGTAGGATATTGTGCTAAATCTAAATTGTCCTTTTTCACTCAGTAATAAAAACAAAACTAACAATTTGTTAGTTATGGTGCTATACCACTGAAAACTTTCGTTGTTTGATTTGAGAGAATAGTTGGACTAGGGACGATTGCCATGGTTATATTGCAAGCATCATTTGCATCAGTAATGAAGTCTCCTACTATATCAAACAATCAAATTACTAAAGCATCAAAATTTTGATATAAAATGAGTCCCAAGTCAATGTCTTACCAAAAATGCATTGATTCTGTAAATATCCTCTGCTACATACAAACTGAAGAGTCTCCTTTTGTAAACTACTTTGTAAGAAAATGATGGAATGGTTGAGGCAGTCCACTAAGTATAAATTTATTGTTTCTTTAGTGTAACTTTCACATAGCACGTATTGACTAGTTATTGTGTAATTATTGAAAAAAGCCAAATTTAAATCAATATTAGAAGTGGTGCTGATATCATCGTACATAAATTCGTCATTTTCAACTAGAGAATACTCAATAAAAGATGATTCGTTTAGATTTTCAAAGGATAGGGTGAAGTTTGCTCTACCACAGCCAACTTTAAATCCAAATACTTCAAAAGTACCAAACTGTCCTACAAGAAAATTATTGAATATATTATTATTGTATAAAAGCTATTCATATCAGTATTTACAAAACAAATAATTACTGAATCATTTACATTTTTTAATTGCTTCGATGTCATTACTTGTTTACTGAAGAACATTAACAAAAATAGAATAAAACATTAACAATGTGGTGTATGAAGCCCATAAGCTGAATTGGTTGTCATTACTGTGGATTCACTGTGATGGTCTACGTTTTCTTCCTCATAGGTAGGTGTACTAGGATGCTGTGGAGTAGTCACACTTTTGGTCAAACTGTTGCTTCTTTGGCTCTGTTTAATAGTCCTTTCTGTAATACTATTCACTATGACATTTGTAGTGATAAAAAACAGAAATACAAGGTAAGTAATAATTCTAGCAATAGTATTAATAAAAAAAAATTGCACAAATTTTATTTTATTTTATGGACTTATCAGGCACCAGCCGTTCATTGTTGGGAAGGCAAAGGTTGCATGAATATGTGTACATTGATATACTACCGTCAGTTTTGTAAACGTGCTGAGACACTAAATGACATTCGTTCATATTTTACATTATGTATTCCATAAGCTACGCTTGAAATGTTCCTATTTCTTTTATAGTAATTTAATTATTTCAAAGTTAGTTAATATAAATGTTCTCATGGATTTTGTAACATGTAGTATCGTATGAGGTTTCAGGTAAGCCATGACACAACATGGATCACTCAAAAGTAGAGTAGTTCACCAGAATAATAGTTAAGCAGAGAGATTCCAATCTTATTCTTAAAAACGTTGACTGCTAAGCAAGTGTGTTCATTGACATTGTTAACAAGCACCGTCAGCTCCGGGGTGCTGAGAAGAGGTACTCTGCGACCGAGTTGGAGGCCCTTGCAGTGGTTGCATCAATTCAGCATTTTGCTCATTTTCTGTTTGGAGCGTCATTTACAGTCCTGACCGATCACAACCCACTCACCTCACTGCTGTCTTCAAAATCTCTAAATAGAAGGCTACATGGCATGGCTCTGAAGATTATGCAGTTTGATGTCACAATCTTGTATCGAGAAGGCACACAAAATGGCAATGCAGATGGTCTTAGCAGACAGTCATGGTCGGACAAGACAGATGATGAGAAATCCACTCCAGTTGATGTAATGGAAGACGACAAAGAGGAAATCTGTGCTACCGATTGTGCAGCATTCCTGCCGGACGCTGGTCTTTGCAGGGGGGGATGTGGGAATACCCACAGGGAGAATATCAGCAGGCGTGCCAAAGATGAACATTAACACTACATCACACTTAGTATAGAACTTCTAGAACATTCTTTAACATGTGTTGGTGACTGGGCATGAGCAGTTATGTTTTTCCTTTTATGTTTCACTGGTGGGTGGCAGACCTATAAAATCTGATGGTCGGCCTCCCCCAAAGTTAGTCAGTCTTTGGTTTCTGTACATACTTACCCTTGTCACATACTTATAGCCAAAATACTTTTAACATAACTTCCTTGAGCGACCTCAGGGCTAGTTAAGGGTAAAGGAGCAAGCTTGGGGTGACAGCAGGATAGTTTCGATTACAGCTACCAGAATAGACTTACTCTGGTGGCAGCGATACCTGGATCTGGGACGACACCTGGCATCCAACCCTTACCTGGCGGGAGTTACGAACATTCATCAAGAAATTCCCCCACAACTCATAAATATTTATATTTAGTAGTTGTATTAGAACAGACAAAAAATACCTACTACATATTACGAAAGAGCAATACCCCACCCCTTATAAGATTCCATGTTCCCTTATTGAGCCTCCCTGACTTATTATTAGGAATGTTGAATAAATACTTGCCTTGATTTTATTTCTGAATAATGTTGACAAAATTACTCTATTGTCATCCAATTCAATAATTTTTGTCAAATCTATTATTTTTTTAAATCGTTCCTATATATGCACTATTATGCAGAGCCAAAGAGAGAATCAACAATTTGACCACACATGTGACTAATCAACAGCATCCTAGTACACCTACCTATGAGGAAGTGAAAGTTGACCATCACAGTGAAGCCTCAGAAATGACAGCTAATTCAGCTTATGGACTTCAACATACACCACATTATTAATACTATTTTTTATAATGTTCTTAAGTAAATACCTCATGACATTATAACTAAAAAAAAACTTAAACATTTTATGTAATCTTTTCTGTTCTGTAAATACTAGAATAGTGCATTTAATTCCGTGCAATTAATAGTTTGTTATATTGATTTACTTACAATTATTTATTAAGCAATTCATCATCACATATAGCCACTTTTTATTCTAGCTCTTGTCAAATCCTGTCTACGACCCTGGATATAAGTGTAATATTTGAATAATAATTTAAGAGTGATGAGCATTAGTTAGCATGCAGTTGACCTGTAAACTCTATGGCATGAATTTACTCTCATCCTTTTCATTTTTTTTTTAACTTGGTTGAGATGGGACGGGAGGAGTTGTGTCTATTTTTTGCCTAAAGTGAGGATAGATATGAAGATCAACCTGTTATTATCTCTACATATGTATATAAGTTAGTAGTTAATACGGCTAATGTATTCATTACAAACAAATTACATGTCCATAGCTTGTAAAAGTAATCATTAAAGTTACAATTATTAATTCAGGTGCCTCAAGAAACAGTACCGATTACAATTATAAAAACTACTGTTTAATTATACATGTGGTACAAAAAAATTGTTTTCAAGAAATTTTTGCAGTTACACAAGTGTGAAACCAAATTATAACTGACTGCTACACTGGAAATGTGACACCACTATCAGATTGATTGATGATTTGTGATGCAAATAATTAATAAATATTGTGCTAATTACAATGATATAATTGTGTGGGGGAGTCTGAATAATAAAGTGTCACCTGATACAATCACAATCGGCCTCTCTCTTGAGAGAGAAGAGAGAAATTAGCTCCACTACTTTCACATGAACATGAACAATAGTCATTCACATATCTGTAGTTTTGTGTTTGCCCCACTTCCTTCTGCATGCTTATTAGTGGCAACAATTAAATGGAACAACAGCACTGATTCAAGGATCGACAGATCTCCCATCATCGAAGGGTACACTTACTGTTTATTGTACATATCGTGAAGGAAGTAATTAACTGGACGAGAAAATTTTGGTATCGATATTATGAGAATGACTGAATTATAGCAATAATAATAATAATTTTTAAGTTCAATGAGTTATTTCCTGTGGTAGGCATAAAACACCACACTTACTTGCTTCAGACGTGATCGGCTTCACTTTGTGAAAGTAGTTAAAAATTTATCCAGAAGTCATTCCTACTTGTTCCACTTCAGGGATTTGTAGTGTTAGTTAACTATACAGTACAGCTAAACCTTGCCCACATTACCTTGAAAATTATTACATTAGTCTCATATGTACATAACCACCCTTAACTTGAGAGGAACGTGGAAGGGGTTTGTTTGCTAAATTAATGTCAGCAGTCCATGCAGGCTCATATAAAATTCAAGAAGAGTTAAGCATCCGCCACAGTATTGGTACACTACAATGAACAATTACCCTCTAAGCTTGTTCAGTCAGGATTGGACAAGTAGAGAGAACTAATCTCAAATTGAATGTAAAGTATTTAGCATCATATGATGAAAATGAAATTTCATCCCTACCTTTACTTCACTGAAATTACTTACATGGGGATATAGGTAAGGGACTAACAAGTTCACATGACATATGACTTGCTTTTTTATTCATCCATTCCCATTCACTTGTCAAGTTATTTTTGCAAACATTTATTCAAAATTCCCCCAAAATTTATTATTGGAGGACATGCAAACTTCTGGAGTTGATGCCATATGAACCATATCAAAGCTCTGTACACTGACTATAATTCCATGTCCTTCTTACATAATAATGTTGCAGTAAATCTTATCATTTGGAATTAATATTTTAAATTCTGATAGAGATGGTAAAAATAATGCTCAACTAGGTCATAAAGTTCTATCCTGTGGCATACCAATACATATACCATAAGAATATTGACTGATTCAATGGTTCTATGTGAAAGTGGTCAGCTTGTGATATAAATTATTTTATCACAGTGATACGACAAGTAGCCTGCAGAAACCACACCGATTGATAATTGGAAATATTTCCTCAATTAATCCACCCATATATTAATATTGAGGCATTCTTACACAAACACAACATGTTTTATAAGCATTAAAAAAAACAAATATGGATGCATTTTTTACTTGTTATTGAGTGATTATATCTTGTGTGCACTTTCCGAAAAGGTTTGATATAACTTTCAATGGTCTTTCAAAGTCTTGGTCGTGGTAGTGTATTAGATGAGTGAGGGAGTGGTCTGAGGTGTGACTTTCAGTGGTCTTTCAAAGTCTTGGTCGTGGTTAGATGAGTGAGGAAGCGGTCTGGGGTGTGAGGTGGGGGTGGTTTCCTTATATGCAAAGTATGTATAGGAGAGTAGTTACGTTTGAGCGTGTGTATGTGGTCCGTGTAAGGAGTGAGCATAGGTGCGAATTGGGTGTATACAAATTGTATTTACTGTGTGGCATGTTACTGTGGGTGGCTGAGAACCCTATGTCCCCCAAATGTTGCCAATATCACCTTAATTGGAGTATTAATGCTCAAATTATTACATTCTGATTAGATGTATTGCCTCTCTTTCACAGGCTTTTTTAAACAATAAAGAATTAAAATATTTGGTCACCACCAGGAATCAAAAACCAGTTCACAAGAGCTGGAATAACAAGTGGCACCTACTCAAATTTACTTGAATTAATGAAATTAAAGCTAATAGATGTAAACAGTACAAAATATTTAATATGTGATGCGAGGAGTTTAATGAACTGTAGATAAATTTACATAACAATGTTAATTGAACGGAACCAATTGTGTAATATTTTACAGAACTGAAAAGATTAAAAAATCTTTTATATTGTTAATAGTTTAAATATTATCATTTTGTTTACTGAAGAATATTAAAATTATAACAATGCTAATTGCAAGGAACTGTTCATCTTTATTTATGCTTTGAAACTCTCTTTGTAGTTGCATAAATGCTGAAATTATTTCCCCCCATATATTTCTGACAATTATTTATAAATAACCAACAAAAAGGCATGAAACTGACACATCAATTCACATTTATATTTATTTACTATTATAATGGTGGTGTAAGAAAGTGACTTTCACCGAGATCATTCCTTCTGGGCTCTGAATGAATTCCATATGCTAAATTTCGAACAATACTTCCTTGTCTGAGCTGAATTGCTCATAAAATGGAACATCTTGATGTAACTCTGTTTGGATTTCATCCTCACCTCTGTCTAAAGTGTTTATACTATACATGCAAAACGTTTATGCTATAATTAAGAAATGCATACTCCAAATGAAATTATGATAATTACTAATGTTGAATAAACTAATTTTTCGACAAAACTTGACTCCTATTGGAAACAGATCATAATTATGTTATAGTTTTAATAATTCATTAATTAACAGCTTTTCATTAATTTCTTTCATATTATTGTAGCAAGGACAATATTTACCCCAATGATTATTATTGCTGATCCTGGGCATGATGACAGCTTGAATTTTAAAAAAAAATTTGCCTGAACAATTATCAGAGGATGAGTTCAATATCACAATATTATTATAGGGCCGCTTGTCTAGCTCGCTCAGCATATTATCTCTATTTATTATTATTATTATTATTATTATTATTATTATTATTATTATTATTATTATTATTATTATTATTATTATTATTATTAAATTTGTTTTTCATTGACCTTTGACAGAATGGGGTAGTGACCGATAGTGACTAATTTTGGCTACTGAGAGCCTGAAACCAATTAAGGAATAGCTCTTTAATGAAAATGAAAGGAAAAAATCAACACTTGATGCATTTAGAACATGGACATAGGTAATAATAAGTAAATTAATTATCAGGCTCAAAATAACATTGAAAATGTTCCCAGAAATGTTTTCTCAGTTGCAATTTATTTGTGCAGACTGTTAACTCCAGATTAATTATGCCACTTGGTATGGCATTCCAAAGTCGGACAATTCTGACAAAGTAAAAATTTCTAATTAGAGTCTAGCTTGTTAAGACATGTTTTCATTTGCGATTACCAGCTCTTGTCGGAAATAATAAAACTGACGTACTGATAGATATTGATTGCATTAAGTGGATCTTTAAGAAATATAAAATACAGGAGATGTTGTAGTTCAAACTGGTACATAAGTTTAAAGTAACATGTTCAAAGTCAGGAGTTTTAACTTCCTATAGTCATTGAGAATATATTTGGTAGCCCTTCTTTGTATTCATTCCAATGTTTGAAAGTCTTTTATGAGATATCTGTGAACATTAGCTTAACTGAGATTTCACCAAACTTGCAAACAGTTGCTTTTTGAGACTAACTGACGAATTTAATGGTACACTTCTTGTAATGGCATGAAGAGCCTTGTAAGCTATAATTGTCCGTTCCATGACAGATCACATGAAACTATCGCACACAAGTCTTTCTGTGATTCAACTACTGGGATGTCGTTTTGGTCAATTTTGTAGTTCATGTATCCTTGTGAAGTACAGGAAGAAAATTGAATTGCACTACATTTGCTGAAATTGATATTGAGATGCCACTTTTTACACCATGAGCTAAATCTACATCAATTTCAGTGTGATGTTGTGAAGAATTGATGGGTTTTAAACTTTTGCATCATCAGCAAAAAGGAAGCAGCTTGCGTATGTTAAAGCATCTGGTAAATCATTAATATAAATTATAAACAAAAGGCCCTAAAATATTCCTTGAAGGAATCCAGAAACCACAGGACTTGTGTAAGAAGTTGCTCCTCTAAAAGTGACATAGTGTACTCAGGCCTGTAGCCAGAAATTTCAAAGGGGGGGCTCACGGGCATGGCTGCGAATTGGACTACATGGAAGAGAATATGCCCTTTTGATGGAAACAAATGCATAAATTAATTTCCAACGCTATTTCCTATTGTTTGTTCATTTTAATTTTAGCTTTAGCTACCCACTCATTTTGTTATTTAGCTATCTAATTTATATTAAACCAAATCAATAAAACCAAAGTATATTTTTAATTGTAAAATATTATCAAACAACAAAAAAAAAAATTATAATAATTGTTAGCTTTACAGCGAACTGACTGATTGCATTCGTCTTGGGTTTTTCTCTAAAAAAGATTTACATACTTCATTAATATCAATGCTAGTTTCATAGTTCATATGTATTAGAGCAAGAGAACTCAATCGTTCTTCTGTCTGGGTGCATCTCAAGTATGAGTTCAGCCTCTTTAAAGCTGATGCAGATCGCTCACAAGAGCAGCATGAACTCAGCGGAATAGTGGCAAATAATTTCAGGAGTGTAAACAAATTCAGAAAACCATGCTCACTACATTGCTGGAGAACCTCATGTAGTGTATGGGGTCTATTTTGGGATGGGATCAAGTGACACTTGTGTTTCCATCGATAAAGCTCCTCATCCACAATACCTGCATTAGGCAAATCTTCTGCATTAAAATTCAATGGCATCTTTTATATCAGAAGGAGAAGATGACTTAGTTATAAATGTAGGTAATAACCTTGCAAGGAAGCAGCTTGCTTTGCATGCCTGTCAAATCGACAGCTAAGATCGCTGATCAGCTGATCTAAAAAAGGAATAGTTATAGTGGTCTTGTAATACTCTTCTGGAGAATCACTCTGTTGATTCATGCGATGTTGCTGTCTTTGGCAAATACGTGGTACTGTAACAGACACATCAGACCTAGCAGCTAATCGGCAACTATGCTGAAAGATGCGTTCAGAATTATTTTGTGTGTCACTCCTCAAATATTTCAGTTCCTTAATACAATCTTGTACTAGTGCTATACCTGTCACAATATCCTGTTTTTTCCCTTGAAGTTTAACCACAGCCTCTTTCATGTACACTAATAGTGTACGTTGCAGGGTAACCAGAGAAAATATGAACTGAAAAAATTCCAAAATCTTTAGATACGCCAAAGCATTCTTTTTATCTTCTGCTGACCATACATCATTGTACAACTGTAACTGAGTATCCCCATAGAGAATAACTTCACACATCTTTACCAAAAATGCTTGGGATTTAGTACTGTACTTCTCAATGTGTCAGCGTCTAGTACAGAATCCAAATGGTATTTCAGTTGTGAATGGTTAGATAAAGTGCTATTGAGCTTTTCCCAGTTATTGAAAGGTTTATTCACAAGAAAGCCTTTATCTTCTCTTTTATCAGTTGTAAGCAGAATAGAACAAGGGCCACACATTATTGCATCTAATTTTGGGCTGTACAGTACCCAGGGATATCGCTCTATCCAACTCGTATTAAAGCGACGATTTTTACCATTAAGCAATGTTGTTAGCAATGTTGAGGGGGGTAAAACATGATTATAAAAGTAGGAGAATTTTCGTCACTAGAAAGATTTTTTACAACTTGAAGAGAATCTTTTGTACATAAAGATGACAAGAAAATGTTCCCAAAATCATAACACGGGTTAGATATTATAGTACCTTCCATTCAGGCCTCTAGCCAGGAGTTTGCGCAGGGGGGTTCGGATTTCATAGAAATGCAAGAAAGCCACACCTACTTTTGTTTTCTTCGTTTATTCTTTAAAAAGCGAAAAAGAAGGGGGGAAATATGCCAAAATTAATAATTTGTCTGACGCTCTATGTGTTCTATTAATAAATTCATTGAACACTGCTAACTATCAGCAATAAGCGGTAAACAGCTAATGCTATATCGTTCTCGTGTAACCGGGCTTCTAACCACTACCGTGAGCTGTACACAAACAGTGAACCATCAATAGGCCTCGAGTACTATGTACATTACGATACACCATAAAAAGAATAGTTGTAGCGAAGCTTGCTTACCAGTTGTACAGCTGATCTTTTACCTCTTTGAAAAAAACAAAAAAAAACAAAAAAAAAACACTTAACAAAAACCTACTGATTGACTAAATATTACCAATCGAGTTTGTTATGCATATGTATATATACATTAAATATAATTATATATATAGCTAGATATGCACTCATTTTGATAATAAAACCAGATTCACAGCAGTGAGACTATCTATATAGTTATTTACCGTTAAACCCATACAATTCATACCGTAATAAATACATTTTCATCAGAATAAAGAGACTAAGACAAGATTGAAGTTTGTTTGAGACACTGGATAACAAAAAAGGAAACCTGTTTCTTCCTAACAAGCAATGGGTGTCACAACTTTGATGAATAATTTGAGTTTTAAGTTGACCCCCCAATTCTAAACTACATACACCTCTACTAAATTTGGAACCCTTACCGGTGTATATGGCCTCAACTACCCTGACCTATGCAAACTCATTACCATGGTCATGTGATTTGAACATTCACATTTGGAGAAAGTTTGTCAAGTGATCCGGGAATTTACATTTTTGGGAGGAAGGACTATCCATTTTGATGGGTATTCTGATTATTTGCTTATATAACAGTTTGCTTGTGGGTTGTTAATTTATGTGACTATCAACTAAAAGACCACAATTAATACATTATCCTAAACAGGAAAAGGAAGCATAATTTTTTCTGTCTTATGAACAATACAGTGCATCTTTCGCTACTGCTTAATTAAACTTTTTTTTACAAGATATTCAGAGTTAAAATTGAAATGAAAGCTTGTCACAATTTTGGGCCTTATAAAAGTTCTTCTTATTTTTTGGATAGTGAATGATATAATTATTATGAATAACATACTGTCACTCACAGTACCAGTTTAAGGTATGAGCATTGAAAACTAAATATCACAAATGACAAACAATCAACTTAACTTTCACTTAATTACCATTTTATATTTCATAATTGAAACCACAACACACATATAAAGCATTTCAGTCCCAAATTAAATTTACATGCGTTGGGTCAAAACGACCTCATATGCAACACATATTTCTTTCTTAAGCTTGTTCAATTCCTATAAGCGCACACTATCTAAAATGCTAGGTGCGCAATGATTGAGCATAAACCCCATGTATATGAATGTGTCCAACCCAAGCATTATTTTGGGGGTCATTTTGACCACAAGAGGGAGATAAAGGGCTTTTGTAATAATACTGTGGTAATGATAATCTAGAGATTAAAAATAAAATACATTGAAAAGGTTATACTTAATAGTGAGCATAACATAGTGAATCTCAAAGCAAGAATAGAGGAGACATGTAACATTTTATTGTCTAATAACATAACATTTGCCATTAAATCATCTGGTACCAGTGCTTTGTTGAAATGCCTTACTCTCCGTTGTTTATTTTCTTTTCTTATTCCTTAGGTTTGCCTTGCCACAATTAATCACCTGTAGTTTGTCTCATTTGCTGAATTCAGTTGGGAAAGAGTGTTCACCTCCACCACATATCATGGTTAAATGAATGGCTAAGAAGTAGGAGCATGAAAAGATCAAGAATAGAAGCTGGTGAGTAATGGCTGACTGATGTAATTATTTCATTAAAGAAGTGAAATAAAATGCACAGAAAAGACAGAGATATTGAGGAGCAAAAGGGAATTCATGAGTTGAGAGGAATTAGAAAACCTGAGATGGTTCAGGAAGAAAGTACATTAAAGAACTTTTATTCAGGAAACAACAGAGTACAGGGGAGAAGCACACGAAACACTGGGTTGGTACAACTGAACAACTGTGCAATAACTAAGCATATATATGAGTGAAAGGTCAGCAGGTGCTCCAGGCACCCAGCACCTTTACAATTATGTGGAACATATGTTTTGTGTTCTTGTTGATATGCAAAAAATGGACATGGAATGTTATTTAGTGTTTCTGTCAGTCTTCTAATGGATTCCATTATTGTTTGTTGCTAATGTCAAAAAGTTGAAGTGTTCTTGTGGCTATTTTTTTCTCATGATACGGTTAATACTAAAGCTAGAGAATGCCATGAAGTCCTCAGAAAGTCATTAAAACTGCATTGCTGAGTATCAAGCTTGTAAAACTGCTTTAAAAAGAATAGATCAGTCCCAGGTGTGTATAAGGGCTGGTCCTAAATGTTAAATAAAAAGCCCTTGAAATGCCTCAATAATCCCTGAGATGCAAGCATGCCAATTTAAAATACCCTAACTAGAAGAATTAAATTTAATAAATTGAACAAAATCATTACTGTTAAAAGCTAAAAAATATTTTTTTAGCTTTTAACAGTAATAATTTTGTTAAGAACTTGGTTATTCAACAAAAGTGACTTTTTTTTTTTTTGCAAATTAGTGCATTTTTTAACTAACGCTGAGGGTTGGCACTCTTATTGCTCTAGTTTTAAGAATGTATTCTACATAAGATAAATTATTCACTGCCTGAAAAGTGTCCATTGCCAACCATAACGAAATTGTAAAATAGTGTATAAAAAATTATAAATTTTTAACCTCTACAATGTTGTAAAATATTTAATAACTCTAATTATCAAGACATGAGTTTTCAGATTTTGTTATGGTTGTAAATGGACTTTTTTCAAGCTGTGATTGTTATTGATATATGGAAATAATTATAGTTTGAAGTCAATCTTATATTGTTTTATACCCAACTACAACAAAAATGAAGAGGAAACGAAGGAAAATGATCATATACATCTCGATGTGATCAAGTCATCTTAGACAAAGAAGTAATATCTATTGTAGCCAATTCATCATATGGAATTCAGCAGAGAAAAATACTTTAATTGATTAAACTCACTAATGTACACTTATGATACACAATGTATTAGCCATTTTATTTATAGTTCTGAATGATAATTACTATTCACACACAACATATCCATTTTAATTATCAAATTTTTTATTAACCATTTTGTGTAAAGATCAATACAAGTAATTACTGTTATTATTATTTAACCAGAGTCTTATTAAGTTCTTTGCATTTTCAAAGGTGGTCCAATTGAAATTACACAATCAATAATTTGCAAATGAAAAGAACCTATATATATCTGCAACATTTCAAAGGATTGTGAAAGCTTTGAAAGATAAGGCAAAAGTTTTGCCTAGATGGTACTAACAATAAGAGCAGGAAAGTGAAACTGATGTAACTTTAACTAAGTGGTAGAACATTATTACATTAAAAATATACTATTCTACTGCATTTTTTATTTGCAAAAGATAGTAGGTCAAACACCACTCTAAGGCTGGATACTTGTTATAGTATGTCCAAGTCTAGTTGGCCACAAGAAAACCGTGAATATGTTTAGAACGAAAGCAGCTACGCATCCGGGATAGTAAAGCTGAAGGGGTTAAAAATGATCCCTCAGTAAATTATAAAACCAGAGGGAAAGTGCGATTCCAAAACTCAATACAAAAATTACGGGAATAGAAAAAACCAAAGCTTTCCCGCTCTACACCAGCCCGAATTTTGTCACGCGGTTTGGTGCAATCGATCACGTGTAAATTTTTCAATGAGCTTGTAAACAATGAACTTATCCCTTCCCAGGTGAGTACTTTTTAGCCCACCAGCCCGAATTTTGTCAGGCGGTTTGGTGCAATCGATCACGTGTAAATTTTTCAATGAGCTTATAAACAATAAACTTATTGCTTACCAGGTGAGTACTTTCTAGCCTTGTATTTCATTACTGGTGTAAGCTATGAGCGCCATAGGCTCTTTAGTTGTTTCGTCTCGGATACATAGGTCTAATATGGGGTAGGTTTAATTTTTATATCTTTTTAAACAACTAAAGCTGAGGTATGAATAGAAATTATGCCAACATTAGGCTAGCAGAGTGCAATTTAGCTGTAGTATCAGTAATAAGCTAAGCATATCCATATTGTGTTTATTGTTTGATCTTTTTTATGCAGACTTCTTTCCCTTCCACTAATGTTTTTTCTAAATTTCTTGTGGCAAAGTTTAGTGACTCCATCTTCACCTCGGGTTGAAAATCTAATATCTTTCCATTCTAAATTTTGGTGAAAACTGCAGGAAAATAGCAGAAGAAGCTGTCAGGCTACTTAAAATTTGTCTAAGTGCAACATATTTGTCATAATGATGCCGAATTATATCAGCAAGTGTTTGGTACAGCAATAGGATACCCAGTTTCTTCTTGGAAGAGATATGCCGATGTGATAACTTTACCGCATTGCCTAAAAATGTTGGAAATTAAAGACTGACTCTGTAGATTCCTTATATGAAATTCCGAAAATAAAGTGGCAGTAGGGACCTAGGATTATAGTGCACTAGCAATAGTACTTAATACTTGTGTTACATCACTGATGCTACTAGAATGGCCTGGGATAGCCATTTCTTCAAACTCTCTCAGAGCTATCCTAGTACAAAAATAACACAATAGCTGTATGCAGTAAATATACCAATATTATGTCATCCTCACATAAAATAGTCCTTGATTACAAATTGACTTCTTCTTCAATTTATTATATTGGGCGCTCCAAAGCTCCTCTCTAGTCTGGCAAAGTGAGACCCTTTACCCAAGAATAGAGGTGTCTCGCTGTGCAAGACATTCTCCTCCCCTTTCTACAAATTGTATCCACTTGTTTTGATACTGCATTGTTCTTCTACAACATTGTGAATTCCGCTCGTATCCATTTGATATTCACTTTCGTTGAAACTGGAGGTAAAGGATTTCGTTGTAGAGTTCTACCGCTCAGATTGAATAATATGTGTAGCGCAATGGAAAGATATACTATTTGTGTCATGTTTCTTCTTCGATCTCTGGTGATACACTCGCTCAACAATTTCGTAAGAGAGTGACTAGCTTACTACAATGTTGATGATATTATGTCTGAAGAAAATATTATGATAAAGGATATAATATTGCTGTAAATTCAGTGACAAAGTATATAGCTCTTATAAAAAAAATCCTGCATAATTCAGCAATCTTCTAAATGTTGGAATTATGGTAGGCTGTTGCACAGATTCAATATTTTCTTTTGTGCCTATGAATGCTTTCCTCTCTTCAAGCTACCATAAATAGAAAGTTAAGTACGGTCCAGATTAAAAACATCTTTAGTATGTTGTGTAGTCCTTTATTATGCTTTATTTTTATCATCCTTCATCATCATCTTTTAGAAACTACACTAAATGCACCACCTCCTACGTTAGAAGTATGTCCTGGTGAAAATTACACTTTGTCTTGCATAGAAAGGGGAACTGGGCATATTGTTTGGAACTGATGTTGAGAGACTATATAGGTGAAATATATAACAATATTAATACCACAGATCTTCTGTTGAGTGATAACAAAGTTATGGTGTCAACTCGTCATCTATCAATTAGTTCTTCACAAGTACACTCTCAATTAGAGTTTACATTATTGGAAAATGTTACGTTAATTAATGTATGGTGCAACCGGGTAATGATAACTATAAAAAATGGAGGTAAGAGTGCACTATTGTATTTTGTTACTCTATCCTTGTTTAAATACAATTTTTGTAAGAGTTTCTTAGAATTCTCAATTTCATGAACAAATTTAACTGACTCAACATAAGGTGTAAGCTAACAATTGTTTAACTTTATATACAGAATGCTCAACTATTCGAGAAAACTTCTTAAATCCTCGTCCTGAGTAAGTTCATACCTAAATCAACTGTTAAATTTCAGTAATCTCCAAAATCAGAGCGTGACAGTATGGCTAATCCCGTTTCTCATATTTGTCTTGCTTGTGGTGAACTCGCTGCTAATAAAAACAGGCGAGTTTTCTAAGGTGATACGGGTATTGGTCGCTAAACCAGAGGATTCTGTTTAGTGAAGTTTGGGACGGGGTCGAACGCCGAGCGAACACAAAAATACGGAGGGTCAAAGTACAAATTGACATACATACGTCCAAACATATATATATAAATAACTAGTGGTGTGCTTGAGCACAAATGGCGAGCGAGCCTGATAGTTAGGTAACATAAAACTAAGTATTGTTACTATGTTTTAGCTTAATTCATGCAAACACTATAATAGCAGTTATGACCTTTTATTTCAGCAAACAAGTACAAAATCACTCTCTTACCTGATTAATGGTAACTTTGTAGTATCAAACATCTGCTATTCTGATAATCTCAATCACCAGTAACTCTTGAACAAGCTTTCAGCTACGATAAAAAATAAACCAGTGTTATTATTTGTAATTTTAGCCAACAAATATGGAATTACTACTTACCTCATTCTTGAGTATTGATAACTTCTGCAGTATCAAATTGAAGTTACTTTGAATTACCTTGAATTCTTGACAACAAGCTCTCACCTACAAAAACAAAAGACAATCAATTTTAGCACACAAATACAAATTACTTTCTTACCTCATTTTCTTGAGCAGTGGTAACTTTTGTAGTACCAAATTTGAGTCCTTCTGACTATTTGAATTTACCAGTCACTGTTGACAACAAGCTCTTAGCTATAAAAAAGAAAGGCCAGAGTTATTTTGCATATTAAGCTAACAAATATGGAATTGCGTACTTACCTCGGCATCCCTCGAGTAGTAGTAGCTTCCTTAGCATTAATACTTTATGTGCTTACATACGCTTTTCAGAAGTAGTGATAGCTCTCTTAGTACTGACTACAGGTGGCTCTTGACAACTAGTAACAAGCCGCACTTAGCCGGAAAAAAGGCGAAGTTTTGAATTTAAATCTGGTAAAAGGTATCCAATGTCATAGTAACCGATCGAATCAACTTTTTGTTTCTTGAAAAGCAAGCGTTTCCGCATGAATTTTCTCACACTTTGGAGCTTAAGTATAAAGTAAGACTTGCTTAATGCTGTAGTTTCAGAATAAACTGGGGTGAAGCCTAAAAAGCCGTGTTTTTTGAAGAAAAACCGTTTTCGCGCGCGCGTTTAAAGGGCATACTTACAATCCATACATACATACATACATATATATATATAACATATACCCGATTTTGCATTATCCACCCCTAATACTGTCTCGCTCGCTTCGCTCGCTCGCCAAATAAACAAACATCCCAGATTTTTAATTGTGTTACCCCTGTAGTTTACGGATCATAGCCCCAATATATATGTAGACGTCGTTTCAGACTTTGCCATCGATACATTGTTAGTCGCACTTTTTCTATGGCTTAGAGGTCAGGCAAAATATGCAATTAAGTGGATTTAGGCACTCTGATTGGGGCGCAACCATAGTTGTGCCGGAACAACTAGCATATGCTAGTGACACCAGACCCTTTCCTTCCCCCGCCCACTAATATAAGGAAAGTAAAGTGTCGGCTACGCCAGACTACTTCGTGCTTAGGTTATTGGACAATGTAGTATTTTCAGGTAAGGAACTACACTGTTGAGTAGGGCGCATAACTATGACAAATAGCGCATAAACTAACCACCGGACTAAAATAAACTCTGAAAAGTTTGTAAGTTCTAACAGCACCTGCGAACAAAAACTGGTAAACAACTTGTGATAAGGGTAAAGATCGATAAAGTCACTGCCATAGTAAACGTAGTCTGGCGTCGCCGACCCTTTTCCTTCTATTATTATTATACGTGGGCAATAATAGAAGGAAAAGGGTCGGCGACGCCAGACTATAGTAAACACGCCCTAGTCTTTCTTTAAGAGGTGCGCGCAAACTTTTAGAAAAATGGTGTAGTGGGGCGTAGCCCGACCTCAACCGAAAAAACGGGAGGTCGAGTTACACCCAACTAGGTATTTCCTCACTAACTATGGCAGTGCGTTGTGTTTGGGTGTGGTGCGTAGCACTTCTCTCTCAATATGGTAACAAAGAGTGTTTCTGGTTGTGAATCTGTGTGATACGTTGTGTTAGGAAATCAGAAATAATGTATGATAGCTGGCTCAAGTATATATCTGGCAATAGCATTTTGAAATGATATTTTGTGTATCTTTAGTTTTAGAAGCATTTTCCCAAGTTAATCTTGTTTCATCAGCAAGGTCAGGATTAATCTGCAATGGTGATTATGTATCCTTCAACTGTAGAACCACAGGAAATATTCTAACATGGTCTTACAATAATACTCGTCTTTCTTATCCATCAGTTAGTGGGAACGATATTATAGCTTTTCCGGGGTCTTCCAGTATTTTCTCTTCTTTACTCTTTAGTGGTAGTGGAACTTTCATTTCAGAGTTTGTTTTTCTCGCTGCACGTGATGTTACTTCATTGTCAGTAACTTGCATTGAAGACAATACACCAAGAACTTCTCTAGTTAATGTGATCAGTAAGTTATAGAAATAATGAAAGCTAATCGGGTAAGGAATTTATGTAATATGTTTAATATTACACTTATATCCAGAGTCGTAGACAGGATTTTTCATAGGTGGGCTCATAATTAACCTAAAGTCTAACCATACCCATTTTTTAGCACAGCCACATCCCGATACTTGGCTTAAAATAGATTTTTGGTGGAACCAATCAGCTTGCACTTTGCTCTATGTCTATTATGATTGAGTGATAAAACTGAATGAACAAATCAAACAATAAATGTATTTGAAAAAAATATTACAATTGCTGTTTGCATAGTGTATGTCACTATATACAAGCAGCTGTGGTGCTATGCAGTCTTTCGTCAATGCTATTTAATTTACACATTATTCGATTATACGAGAGTTCAACATTCATTCACCTTTCTGACTTTTCCATCTTATAGTGGTCCTAGTTTACCACCTTGAGGAATATCTACTGACCACTTTAGAATGCATCCAGCCAAAGCCAGAAGTCAGTCCTCTATCCTCCCTGTGAGTTTAGTGTGTTTGTCCCCCTGCCTACGCCTCTGATGATTATAGTGTAGCTCTGTTTCATATAACGTCAGCAAAAATAAAATGGATTGCCCTATCCAGCTTTTTTTTAACCACTATTTCATACAACATAATAGTATGTGGGTTCTGTAGTGATGACTACTCGTATAAATGAGGGCCGGCGGAAGTGGTCCGGCAAGTCAGGCAAATGCCGGATCAATAATTTCAGTACGTGATACGGTAAAGATCGTCAGCTCTACTAGCCTATACAGCTCTGACTTCACCGCAGTTGCTCGTAGGATAGTAACAACAGTATGGTTTCGTCACAATCTTTGGCTTCTTCTTCCTCACAATGTCTTGCTTCAAGTCAGCCGGTTAGTGATTCCCCTCATCAACCAAGAAATATATCATATCCTAAGATTCCATTTGGCAAGTCTAAAGTGACATTTAGGTCGTTCAATCCAGCTTGGTATTACAAGTGGCAATGGTTGCACTGGGATGTGGCTTCTGAGAAAGTGTTTTGTTTTACCTGCATGGTAGCTTATAAGCAGAAGAAATTGATAGCACCTAAGGGTGATGGGGCATTTATTCTAAAAGGGTTTCAAAACTGGAAAGATGCTACTTTTGCCTTTAGAAATCATGAATGTAGTGGTACTCATAAAGATGCTGTTCACCAGATGGTAACCATTCCCTCCACTAACAAAGATATTGCTGTTTCTCTTTCTTCTGCTGCAGCTGATAAAACAAAGCCTGCTTACCAGAAGTTAACAGGGAAGTGGGTGGGGTCAAGAAATATATTTTCAGCCAGTACATTTATCTATGCTATGGCTGAAGAGAGAAAGAAGAATCAAGCATGCTTTCTGAAGATTTTAAGTTCAATCCACTTCTTGGCTCGGCAAGGGCTTGCACTAAGAGGTGATGGGTGTGGGGAAATTGAGGGAAATTTCACTCAACTGTTAAAGCTCCAGGCCAGTGACGAATCTAGTGTTCATTTAAATGCATGGTTAAAGCGAAAGAACGACAAATATACCAGTCATGATATTCAAAATGAAATGTTAGGAGTAATGGCTCACTAGCTAGTGTTCATAAAAATTATTCTGTTTTGCAGAGCAGTTTAGACAAATTTTCTGAAATGGCAACTAGAGATATGGAAAGGTCTGCTAAAGTAAATGGTGTAGGTGCTCAGTTCGAAAAGTTTGACTTTGTCTATGGTGTAATGCTTGGAGAATTAGTACTGCGGTTAGCGGACAACCTTAGCAGTACTCTTCAACAAAAGACATTGTCTGCTGCTGAGGGTAACAGAGCAGCAATGCTCACTTGTGATACTCTCGTTGCACTTCGCTGTGACAATGAATTTCACAAATTTTGGGATAGTGTTATGCTTAAAGTACATGAAGTTGGCATTAATGAGCCTGTTCTTCCTCGAAAACGTAGGACTCCAGCAAGGTTTGAGGAAGTACATAGTGATCCTCATTATCCCATGTCTGTCATTGATCTTTACCGACCTATATACTTTGAGGCCATAGACACTATAATTGGTTGTATCAAGGATAGATTCGATCAACCTGGCTTTACGGTATACAACAATTTAGAAAAATTAATCATTAATGCTTGTACTGGCATTGATTTTGAAGCAGAATTTGATGCTGTTACTGAAGTCTTTAATGGAGACTTCAATGTACTAAATTTTCGTACTCAGCTTCATATAATGAGGGATAAATTTAGTGCAGAAGTTAGCAAAGGTTCAAATGTCACCTTGAAAGATATCAAGATACTTTATCATTAGTCTTGGTGAAGCTAAATCCCTTGTTTCTGAGGTGTCGAAGTTAGTTGAACTTATACATGTGCTTCCCGCTACCAATGCTACCAGTGAAAGGTCTTTTTCGGCCCTCAGGAGAGTGAAGACATATCTTCGAGGAACCATGAAGCAAAGTCGGCTTAACCATTATTTTGATGCTCCTTCATGTCCACAAGGATCTTAGTGATGGCCTTGATCTCATTTCATGTGCCAATGAATTTGTTTCAGTAAATGAACACAGGTTCAACATTTTTGGAAAATTTACTGAATAATACTATGCTATGTAATTATACTGCAATATCTGTTATAATTTTTATTCTTCTATTTTGATCAGGTTATGTCTATTCATATAAACTGTAATATTATTATTGGAAGCATTGTGAAACTACATGTAAGTGTAAGATAATGACTCATTTATCCACACGTTTTGCCTGACCAATCCAATTTTCCTTCCGCCAGGCTTGTATATGGTGTATCTATATAACAAAGCGCGGACTTAAAATTATACATGGTCAGTTAATTGAGGCTACTTAAAGTGCAGTAGCTAGTTTGAATTGTGTACCCATGTGTTTTGAGGCTGCGGAACTCGTTTACTAATTCTGCAGACCAGAGTTTGTAAACTGTTTCTGTTGTCACTTATTTCTGTCCTTATGTTTTTAATTTCCATCATTCTTTTTAGCCTTTCATTTATTTATTTTTATATATTATTATTCCTATCTCCTCTCACCATTCTTTTTCCACATCTTTTCTATATAATTATTTATCTTTCTTACTGTATAAGGTGTATAACTTGAGTAGATTTAATAGCCATTTTATTTTTTTATTTGTCAATATCTTTTTCTGTGCCTAAAAGTTCACATCTGTCGTTAATGATAATTCAGCAATTTTTTCAATTTTTTTCAATAGGCTTCTCTCTTAGTGTGTTATGCTAATTAGAATGTGCTGACCTACTCTGATTGCAGACATAATAATATAATATAAAAAAGTAGACCAGTTTTATATGACCACTATATTGCTGCTGGTATGCAAGTTTAGTGCTCACCTGCGACATCGTTAATCATCATAATTTGGTGGTAATTTCATATCAGTTAGATTAAGGGACACTAAATGAACATAAATTCTCAGGTGGAAAATAGCTTGTGGCATATTATATCTAGATCAGATTTGCTGGCCCTTTTATAATGAAAATTTAATATATTTGACAGATAGAACTTTCAATAGTTTTAATTATTTAGCTGCAGTCTGCTGCTTACAAGATAAGTTTTGTACTGTATTGATTGAGTGTATGAAATATATTCCCTCAAATAGCTAATCTGGAGCTATATTCATTTGTTAGCTAACGCTTAATAGTTCTATATGTATTTGTACACTGTTAAAAATGAAGCGTTATAATAACACTTTTGAAGTGTAAATCAAGAGTGTAAAACCTTGCAGTGTTATAGTAACACTGAGGCCAGTGTTAATTCTAAGTGTAAACACTGCAGCATTCCGGTAACACTGAAATAAGTGTAATTGTGAAAATTGGTGTAAATGACCACATTTTTTGTTTCTTTAGCATTTATTTACCTGATAACATTCAAGCCATTATCATTAACTGCATGGTTGTACTTTATTAAAATCAAGTTAAATTGTACAATGAGCTAAATATTTCATATTGTATTTTTATTTAATTTTAGCTAATATACTGATACATTCATAGAAGTTTATAAACAAGCAGTAAGGGAACTTAGCTGCAATAGCTATCTATCTAAATTCTACAATTTACAGTAACTTTGTTGGCTACTTATTTGTATATAGCTTCACTTGCAGGCTTCATTTTCACTTGCCTGCGGCTAGTGAAAATAAATTGGCCTGCTCGTGAGCAGGAAATAGAAGAAATCTAGCCATTGCTCCACCAATGTCTAATTTAATGCATTATTTAAATCCCCGCAGAAGACCGTCTTGCTGTACAAACTTTGGCAAAAAATTTCGAAGAATTTGTTTACTATTTGAGAGTGCTGACTGAATGCGCGGTATGGTTTTTATTGCGATGCGCACAACAAGCACCCGCTTTTTACCGGAGAGCGTTTATTAGAATATTCCAGGCCCTCCTTGTCCTGCAGAAGAGTTTTATGGATATGGTGTTTTTAAGTGCAGATCGTGCCTTGGATCTTTCGGAGAAATGGTAAGTTAAAATATGTGTTTATTGTTGGAAACAATAGAGTGTTTTGGCTAATGTAAGTGACGCATTTGAATAGAGTTAGCCGTTTAAGTTGAGTTTGAGCACGGAAGAGGTAATTTCTTCTTTATGATTAATGAATTTAGCAGGTAGCTAGTTCAGTACTTTTTCCGACTATATCCTTTTTCCGACTATATCTGAGAGTTATCTCAAAAATTATTTACGCACTCTTTTTATTTATTTTTTTCATATGTAATTTTAGGCTACAAAAAAGTGCTGCTGTTAAAATCTAGAGATGCTTTTGGAGACTAACAAAGTAAGAATATACAGGTTAACACAAAATTATTACAGTTGTTAGTTCAGCAGTTGATTATAAACCATTCATTTACCCTCAGTTTGCTCTTTTATCTTCTTTCCCCAAATATTTCCCCCAAATTAAACATGCCACAAGATTAGTTCCTGTTATAGTTTGTGTTCTCATGCTGTCCAGACTATTCAAAAGCATTATCATGCTATATAGAGTGATGATAGTAAAAAATGTATTTGTAGACAAACACATTTTTGTTTTGCTTCTTTTTCTATTTCTATGTATTTTTGTGTGTTTAGAATAGCGTGTTTAGTTGTGTTATGTTTGTGTATATGTGACCGTCTATGGGAAAATCGGGCACTAAGGCGTGGCAGCAATGATTCCATATTCTACCGCACTCTCCGCATACTATAGGTTTTTACCGCGCGCATTGTGTAGAAACATCAACAAGGAGTTATTCTCTCAACAACACTGCTGGTGGAAAAAAGGTTAGCGAGCTTGTCTTTCTTGTTTTAAGAGGATAGTTAGTTAGTATCTTGCTATGCTGAAGACTGGGTGGTGATTTTTTAGCTAGCTAGTTTCCTATTCTCGTTGTAGTTGTAGGTAACCCTTATAATACTTGTTCTTTTTTCTTTTCTTTTTCCTCTCTTTCTTTTTAGCTTTGATGATGCTAGTGCTGCAATATGCTATGAGAACTGGGGATCTGGTGTTCCTGAAATGTGAAGAAAGGTAATTGTTAACTAGTTAGATTGTCTACTTTTTGTTGCTGTAGTTGCTAGTAACCTTTTTTTTTCCCTTTCCATTTCCTAGATTTCATGGTGCTTGGGCTGCTGCTATCTGTACTGAGGTTCTGGTGTTCTTGATTGAAGAAGAGAATAATGGTAAGACTCTAGGCATGTACTACTGTTATCATTGTACATACACGTACTAATACTAACACTGCATTCACGAAGTAGTACTGCACACGAAGTGCTAACACTGTGCACGCACATAGTACTAACACTGCACACACATAGTACTAACACTGCACACACATAGTGCTAACACTGCACGCACATAGTACTATTACTGTGCACAGCACGCACATAGTGCTAACACTGTGCACGCACCTAGTACTAGCACTGTGCACACACATAGTACTAACACTGTGCATGCACGTAGTACTATTTCTGTGCACGCACATAGTGCGAGCACTGTGCATGCACGTAGTACTATTTCTGTGCACGCACATAGTACTAACACTGTGCACGCACATAGTACTAACACTGTGCTAGCACTGTGCACGCACGTAGTACTATTTCTGTGCACGCACATAGTACTAACACTGTGCACACACATAGTACTAACACTGTGCACGCACATAGTACTAACACTGTGCACGCACATGTGCTAATACTGTGCATGCACGTAGTACTAACACTGTGCACGCACGTAGTACTAACACTGTGCACACACATAGTGCTAGCACTGCATGCACGTAGTACTGTTACTGTGCACACACATAGTGCTAACACTGTGCACGCACATAGTACTAACACTGTGCACGCACATAGTACTAACACTGTGCACGCACATAGTACTAACACTGTGCACGCACATAGTGCTAGCACTGCATGCACGTAGTACTATTACTGTGCATGCACATAGTGCTAACACTGTGCATGCACGTAGTACTATTTCTGTGCACACACATAGTGCTAGCACTGTGCATGCACGTAGTAATATTTCTGTGCACGCACATAGTGCTAGCACTGTGCATGCACGTAGCACTATTTCTGTGCACGCACATAGTGCTAGCACTGTGCACACACATAGTACTAGCACTGTGCATGCACATATCACTGTGCACGCACATAGTACTAACACTGTGCACGCACATAGTGCTAACACTGTGCATGCACGTAGTACTATTACTGTGCACGCACATAGTACTAACACTGTGCACGCACGTAGTACTATTTCTGTGCACACACATAGTACTAACACTGTGCACGCACCTAGTGCTAGCACTGTGCACACACATAGTACTAACACTGTGCATGCACGTAGTACTATTTCTGTGCACGCACATAGTGCGAGCACTGTGCATGCACGTAGTACTATTTCTGTGCACGCACATAGTACTAACACTGTGCACGCACATAATACTAACACTGTGCTAGCACTGTGCATGCACGTAGTACTATTTCTGTGCACGCACATAGTACTAACACTGTGCACGCACGTAGTACTATTTCTGTGCACGCACATAGTACTAACACTGTGCACACACATAGTACTAACACTGTGCACGCACATAGTACTAACACTGTGCACGCACATGTGCTAATACTGTGCATGCACGTAGTACTAACACTGTGCACGCACGTAGTACTAACACTGTGCACACACATAGTGCTAGCACTGCATACACGTAGTACTGTTACTGTGCACACACATAGTGCTAACACTGTGCACGCACATAGTACTAACACTGTGCACGCACATAGTACTAACACTGTGCACGCACATAGTACTAACACTGTGCACGCACATAGTACTAACACTGTGCATGCACGTAGTACTAACATAGTGCTAACACTGCACGTAGTACTATTACTGTGCACGCACATAGTGCTAACACTGCACGTAGTACTATTACTGTGCACGCACATAGTGCTAACACTGCACGCACAGTGCTATTACTGTGCACACACATAGTGCTAACACCAAACACTGTGCACACACTAGTACTATTACGGTGCATGCACATAGTGCTAACACCAAACACTGTACACGCACATAGTGCTAACACCATGCATGCACATAGTGATTACACTGTACTAGAGTCATTCGTATTAGTGTCAGCACATACTAGTGTCTGTCAGTTGTAGTATGTTCGATTAAGTTAGTTTTTCTAGTTTGATTGTAGTAGCTGTTGTTGTAAGGAAATTACGATACCCGATGAAATAATTTACTAATCAGGTGATGTTTGGAGGTACGGGCGAAGTCCTTGAGGCCAAATTATTTCTTCACTGGTGGGCGTGTCACATGATGTCACTTCCAGTTTCACTTCCTGTCGTTAAATTTTGTCCTTCGAGGCTATCTGAGTGGTTCTGAGGTGGGCTTGTGGTTTTTCATTAGTGTGTACACGTACTAGAGTCATTCTTTTTAGTGTCCACATGTACTAGAGTTATTCTTTTTAGTGCTCGTATGTACTAGAATCATTCTTATTAGTGCCCACATGCACTAGAGTCATTTTTATTGGTGTTCGCACTAATAGTTTTATTTATCTTGGTAATGTCTGTTTTTACTATTGTCCACTAGAGTATTTTTTTTGTTGTTTTAGCTGAGTTGGGATAATTATATTGCGTATTCAATGTAAATAGATAGATTTTGATAACACTGGACATAAGAACAAAGTAAAGGTGTGTATTACTTGTTATAGATGATACATAATTTAAAAGAGATGACTAAAAATATAAAAATAATAATTAATAATTGATGTCTGTACTTCTAATTCTTTTAGAATGGCGTGACGAAACGTGATGGTGAAGGAGTTGGTGACTGTGAAGGAGTTGGTGACTGTGAAGGAGTTGGTGACTGTGAAGGAGTTGGTGACTGTGACGGGCTAAAAACTGGTCTAACTGCTCAGTTGAGGTAAGTCGTTTCGTCCTTGCTGGTGATGGCTTTCTTGACCTCTTCCTTTCCTTAACACAGATGATGCTGTTTCGTCGGCAGGCAACGGACACAGTATCGGAAGGGGAAAGAAAAGTGGGGTCGGAATGGGGTGGTGACAAGAAAACAGATGAGTGGTCAGGATGCAATGATGAAGGCTCGATGTCTGGTAAAGCTTCTAGGGATGTCTCATCAGCAGAGTCAGGCTCTGCTACTCCACTGTTTGAAGACGAAGATGACCTCTATGATCCTCTGGATTCTTTGGACTGCTCTGTATAAGAAGTTGTTTTGTTTTGTTCTTATATCCAAAAAATTATTTAAATTTTAAATTTATTACCTTCATAATAGTTGGTAAAATGGCCATCAAATTCTTCATCACCTAAAAAAAAAAGGAAAAAAAGATGATGAACTGATGAGGGTTATAGTTAACTGTAATAAGTGACTTACAGTCAGAAAGCGGGTCCTCACTTCCTGGAGCCATGGCTTCAGCGTCAGCTCCACCCATCATGTCCAGACCATCATGGTGGCTGAGGTTTAATGCTCTAGCAAGATTCCTGGCTTCACTCATGATAGCCACTGTACTTACTACTAAACTGAGAGCTGTATTTTCCCGCCATTGACGGCGGCATTTACCGCGGATTGGGCCACTTGCCGCGTTGTGCCCGATTTTCTCGTAGAGGGTCATATTTTGGATAGTGTGTTTAGTTGCATTTGTGAGCGTGTTTAGAATTGAGTGTTTAGCTGAGTCTGTGTGTGTGTGTGTTTAGAATAGTGTGTTTACTAGCATTTATGAATGTGTTTGTATATTGCTTATTGATTTATGTTATATTTTTATGTGTCCTGCAGGTATATTTATCTTGAACATGATGGATCATAAATGGAGTGCATATCATGATATTTCATCTACTCATGTTGAAAGGACAGCTTTAAAACTGTTTAGCTACTTTATTCAATCTATTTTTATATATTCATTGTCAATCACTTATTTATCTAAAAATTTTGAGGTTATGTGAATGAGGTGTGGTCATTATTTATTAGCAGTGCCATTGAAACATGTTACTTAGTGTTGTACTAAGCTTGCAGAAGGTGTTAATACAACTCTGCTAAAGATGTTGTCCAAACACCTCTCAGAGTGTTATATTATAACCCTCTGTGCAGTGTTCAGGAAACATGGGTGGGGCATAAATTCCTCCCTCTCGTGGGAACGCTCCTTGCAGTGTTACTGGAACACTTCATTTTTAACAGTGTAGGGAATGGATTGTCACCCGTTGTACAAATGAGCGAAAATTATACTATGGAAAACAATTCTATTCCAATATCTTGGAGTCATCCTTCTCCAGATCAAGTTGAACGCTTTGAAATTATGGTAGATGGAAGACCTCATGGATCTGTGATCCAGCGCAGTGTAAATCAAATTGAGATTGAGCTCTCTGAATGCAGAATGTACACCATCTATGTAGTGGCTATTGACATTTGCAACAATAATAGTTCATCGAACTTGAAAAACATTTATTGTATACCAACCTCCACTGACAGTGCTATTACACCAACGTCCAGTGATAGTACTAATAACTCTGGTAAGAAACTGGGTATGTGATAAGTGTGCTTATAAAGGCATAGTATTTGTATGACTTCTGATTGCTATCATCATCATCAGCAGCAGCAATTAGAAGTTATGTAAATTGTAGTGTATGAAGTTTAAGGGTTGTAGTATGTAGGAACACACTGGAAGCAGCCGCTATATAGAAATAGTAGCACAATTGGGCTTGGGGAAGCTATTTTGCTAAAAATAATCTGTAAACCTAAAAAAAAAGAATAAAAAAAAAAGGGTGGTGTGTGTGCTAGTGTACTGCAAGTAATTTAACCACATCCTGCTACTTACCAGAATTCCAAGATGAAAAGTAGGCTTACACATAATGCTTATCCCAAGAATCACTAGGAATGGAAGTAAGCAATTCAATTCTGGAGTTTTTGGTCTCAGTACTTTATTTAGGGCCTTAAATTTGGTACACATAGAGCCCATAACACCTGACGATCCTATAAAATAAAGACAGCATAGTTAAAGTTTTTGCTCTATAGAATTGTAAACTATTCATTTTTGTACCACTCCTACCAAAAAATAAATTAAAAAAATTAGATGTTGTACTGCAACAGTTCTTGGGATTCAGGTCCTCCAAGTCAGATCTTGAACAAGCTGTAGAATCTTCTGTGACTGTTAATGCTAGCTTTTTCACTCTTAGTCTGTCAGGTATTCATCATAATTCCCAGCATATGTAAATATTTGTTCATTTATTTGACCTACTGCCCGGAGTGAATTTTTGTTGATAAATTTCTGAATATCTGTACAAGACAAAAGTGTTGGGACAACAGTGCAGTTTAAAAATAATGATGTTTGCGGCACCAAATTGTTGTGGTTTTAGTATATTGAGCATACACTGCTATTGTATTCATATTGAGGTCAAATTCATTATGAGGTCAATCCTTGTGTGTATAAATGTGTTACTGTTATACTGTATTCTGTCCAAGTTAAGTTACACAGGTGCTATTTGTGCTAACCTTTGACATTAGAAGTTGCATCTGGTGCTGTTTTTAATTAGTACCATGAATTTTCCTAATCAATTAATATAAATGTTCTCATGGAAATGTAATACGTAGTATCATATATGAGGTTTCAGGTAAGCCAAGACACAATATTGGATCTTCACCAGAATAGTTAGAGAGAGAGAATACAATTTTAATTGATTTACCTACAATTTATTAAACAATTTATCAATACATAATATAGCTACAATAATGCCATTAATTCTAAAGTAATATTTTCTAAAGTAATATTGTTGGATAATTTGCGTAGCTGCCACTTTTTATTCAGGCTCTTGTCAACTAGTTATTGAATCAGCAGAACCAAGGAAAAATATCTTAATGTTTGATTGATTTGTAGTAGCTAGCCCAGAGCAGAATCCTTCATTTATTCTGCAAACATACTCTGATATAGGTGAGGAGCTTGAAACCACATCTACTGCCAGCAATTCTATCTACATTTTTGGGTGTACACATAACCAGATGTAAATAAACTTCACCTCATATAATTATGCTTTATATATACTAATACTGTTACCCATATCAATTATTAATTTATTGCCACATTATAAAACTTATGCATTTTCTCCATTACTCCTAGGCATATCATTGCTCAATGCATAAGTTTTATAATGTGGCAATAAATTAAGTAACACAAAGTGACTGGTAACAAGACACTGAATATGATTCTATTATTAAGTAGAAAGTATGTTTATATACATTAATATTCATGAAATATACTAAGAGAGAGAACAATAATAGAATTGATGGGTAAAATTAATAAAAAATGTATTAACACAAGCCTTCGTAACAATAGGAACTTAACTTTTATGAAGGCTTGTGATTTTCAGAGGTATAATGAGCATATATATACATACATATTATTATCTATTAATTTTATTATGAAAGATGAACGTGACGAAGCTGTTGAAATGACAATATGTCAAAATGGTTACCAATCTTAAGTATTATGAAGCTAGTATTAAGGCAATAGAGGATTGGTGTAGTGGAGACAAAGGAAGTGACTTTTTATTATTGTGAAAATACTCTAGTGTATTGGGTAAATGAACTGTATACCACAATAGTTAAATGTATTAAAACATGACAGCTTTGTTTCAAGCTTTTCATAATATTAGGAACTGAAATTATATGATTTAAAAAAAATTTATTTGAGGTTTACAGGTTTGTCGTGATGTAATAAATCAGATGAAAAAATATTAATACTTAAAACTAAAATGATCATAATATTAACAAATTAATTATTATACTCAATAACAGAATTACGTCCATCTGCTTTACCTCACAGCATTCTCTTAATCGATAGACTTTTAGATATTGCTACTATCAAGTGACCACATTTGCAGGCTGTGGGGACATTGGACATCTGGCTTTATGCCAAACACATTGACCCACATGCATAGGCTCCAATTTTTCAAAAAATATACTTCAAGAACAAACCATCCAATTTATTTGTCACTCTCATAATTAAACATAGTCACACCTGAATTTTATGTTAATTGGATCATATTTTTTATTATAAAGTGTAGAAAAATGGCGTTGAAATTTTTAGTCACAGTTAAGAAGAACATTTGACTCACATTGAAATGGTATTCAGTAAACTAGAGAATCATGGTTTAACAGTGAAGAAGTGTAAATGTGTATGGGGAGCTGAGGAAATAGAATTTTTGTACCCTGCTCAACAGGGTTAGAGCAGCTGCTAAAATGTAGGCTGGGTGTGTGGATAGCTCCTACAACCAACTTTACCTGTGAGTTACCCTTCCTCTAGTACTAACTACAGTAGTAAAGAGCATTTTTTAAACCAAAGGCATTCTTATGTACTGAAATTTTGCCAAATGAGTGACAAAAGCTGTCTTGTCTCTACCATCAACAGACACATGTAACTAGTGGAAATGCTATTAAAACAATTCGATTTTTTTTTTATTTTCCTGGTAAAGATCATAAATCGAAAGATTCTGTTTTGTGGAGTAAGGGAGGGGTTCGACCTTCCAGCAACACAAGAAGCGAGGGTCAAAGTACAAAATGACATGTGCGTGCCCAAACTTGTATACACGAACAAATATCCCCGATTTTCATTTGTGTTACCCTTGTGTCTAGCTCGCAAAATAATATAGTCATGATTTTGCATTATCGGCCACTAATGCTCTCATTATTAGCATGATTATGCACTGCCAGGATATACAATCCTTTAGATGATTTAATAGATGATTGTAAAGGAATTTATACCCCAATGTGCTAGGATGCTATATTGGAAACAGCGAAAATCAGTAATAAAAAAAGAAAAATTGGCACGCCTAAATAAAAAAAATTATTTTAAGTCTGTTTTAGTCACCTGTCCATAGGTAGTCTGGCAGGGCCAGACCCTTTACCAACACAGCACGAGAAAAGGGTCCAGTCAAGTGAGGGGGAGGGGGGGGGGGGTTGCGCTGTACCGGACCCACGAATTCCTGGGGAAAACACTGTGTTAATCATAGCACCAAATTACCACAAAACGCTAATAAGAAGCGTTGCACTTATCGCTCTGCTCTCACGCTTCGCTGTTATCTAGCTCTGTTTAACTTTGGCAAGTTACTTACTTCATATATTTATAAATCGCAATACAAACCTAATTATTTTGGTTTATAACTATTTTATAGCCCTAATTATACCAATACAAAATAGTATAGGTATTATACCAACTTACGGTGTGTAAATGGTGACATGCTCCATCATAATAAATTTAATATGAAATCATACTTAACTTTTTGCTGTGAATGAGAATAAAGCATATTACGGTATGTTATCGGACAATTCTTTTAAGAGAATACTAGCTGTAGATTGCTACATGCAAATGGACTATTTCTAATATTTGCTTAGATCAAAGTAATATCAACTTTTGAGATTAACTTTATTTTCACTTTAGTGTTATTTTGATAAAGACTGAATTATGTCCACCGTTATCTCGTGGTGGTAGAAGGTTGGGAGGGGCGGAGCTCTGAGAGCTAGAATTTTGCACAACTTAAAAATATGATTGCTCACATGAACACTGGCAAATCACAAAACACATCACCTTGGTGCCCACCCATACTGAAACATCTTCCTATACCACTGTTATCGTTTAGCTTATCACCCTTCTAGCTTTTTCTTAAACATTTACTGATAGTATCAATTTTAAGCTTTCAGTTTAGCTGTTATCACAAAATCTACTATTTCCCCCAAAACCTATAATTATTTCATTAAAGTGGATCTGCTTCCATAACACTTGCAATGCAGAGTATTAGCTGTGATGGCTCCATACATGAAATCTTGTTAAGGATAAGTATGATTACTTTTTTATTTGGCGAGCGAGCGAAGCGAGCGAAGCGAGACAGTATTAGGGGTGGATAATGCAAAATCGGGTATATGTTATATGTATATATGTATATATGTATGTGGGATGGTACGTATGCCCTTTAAACGCGCTGTTTATTCTGAAACTACAGGATTAAGCAAGCCTTACTTTATACTTAAGCTCCAAAGTGTGAGAAAATTCCTGCGAAAATGCTTGCTTTTCAAGAAACAAAAAGTTGATTCGACCGGTTACTATGGCATTGAAGACCCTTTTCCAGACTTAATTTCAAAACTTCGCCGTTTTATGGGGGGGATACGGAGTGCCGGTTGTTGGTTGTCAAGAGCTGTTGGTAGTCAGAATGCCGTAGTATTAATGCTAAGGAAGCTACTACTTCTCGAGGGAAGCTGAGGTAAGTACGTAATTCCATATTTGTTAGCTAAAATATGCAAAATTAACTCTGGCCTTTCTTTTTTGTAGCTAAGAGCTTGTCAACAGTGACTGGTAAATTCAAATAGTCAGATTGGCTCAAATTTGGTACTACAAGAGTTACCACTGCTCAAGAAAATGAGGTAAGAAAATAATTTTGTATTTGTGTGCTAAAATTGATTGTTTTTGTTTTTGTAGGTGAGAGCTTGTTGTCAAGAATTCAAGGTAATTCAGATGGGTCAAAGTAACCTCAATCAGGAGTTATCAATACTCAAGAATGATGTAAGTAGTAATTTCATATTTTGTTGGCTAAAATTACAAATAATAACACCGGTTTATTTTTTTATCGTAGCTGAGAGCTTGTTCAAGAGTTACTGGTGATTGAGATTATCAGAATGGTTGATACTACAAAAGTTACCATTAATCAGGTAAGAGAGTGATTTTGTATTTGTTTGCTGAAATGAAAGGTCATAACTGCTATTATAGTGTTTGCATGAACTAAGCTAAAACATAGTAACAATACTTAGTTTTATGTTACCTAACATCAGGCTCGCTCGCCATTTGTGCTCAAGCACACCACTAGTTTATTTAGTTATAGCTTCTGCGTATGGCAATGCTCTGCTTCATCAAGTCAATGAAGTCAATGTATTCTGTAGAAATGAAGCTGAATTTCTATGCAGTCAGCTCAATGAACATGAAGTGCAGTGGGAAGTCACTTTATCAAATGGCATCAGTAGGAGTTTGTCTTTCAATTCATTAACTGATTCAGTAGCTGTTGAGAAGTTTACTGTGATACAGTCTACTATAATGAAAGCAACTCTTGTGTTTGTGAACTCTTCATATATCTTGACTAGTTTAACTTTAGCAGCTCATTTGAATGCAACTATTAGATGCCACTCTGAGTATCTTCTGTATGAGTTTGAAGATTGTAAGTTAATTTTCTATGATATATCTATTATGGACAAATTGTATATGGGCATGTTATTGCTTGTTGAATCCAACCCACAGCTATCAGTCACATTGATTACTATATGATCCTATAAGACATAAAGCAGTTACATTTTGCTTAGATTCCAGGTATCTTCCTGTGGAACTTACACTTACTCCTCAAGGAGAATACTATGGAATTCCACAGTATAATGTTACATGGAGACCGAATGACTTGGCAAGTATATCAATGTACCTGCTACTAGTGTCTCCACCTGCCCCACCATGCAAAGTATCAGAATTTGTAAGCTCCAATTCTGCAATAATGAATCTTGATGCTAACACAATATATGGTATCAGGATTTCTTTAAGCATCTGTCCCAACAAGAGAAGGTTGTCTTTTCTTTTTGGTGAGAATTATAGAAGTACTATCATACTATGCAGTACTAGTTGCAACTAATTAGTATTAAAATTTCAGGCAGTATTTACAGTTTTAATTTTATATGCAAGTAAGTTATATAATTATAGGCATACCTGTATTAAATACAGGATATTTTAGCTTATATTGTCATAGTTCTTAACCGATAAGTAATCATATATATATTATTCAATAAAACCTTTTAACTATATCATATGAACAGACCAAAAGCCTGCTACATAAACACTCATGAGCTATTTTGCTGAAATTGTATTAAATTTCCAGCTAGTAAAATTAACAAATATTTTGATCTGTTCCTTATTTTTAGGAAAATTTTAATTGAAATTATTTGCATTGGGTCAATATTTATGATGACTGTATTTGTACTGATAAGTCCAGTTATTTATTAATATCTTCACTAACATATTGAATACAGCATCTGTTGATGCTTACTGCTATGCTAAGAATCTGAAAAGATTGTGCTAAATGCTGTATTAATATATATATATTTTTTATCATTATGGTAATAAATCTGTTACATTTGTATCTACTCATAAAAACTCCGCAGGATTGTCCTGAATGTTGAGACATTGGTCTCTATAATAATATTATATTGCTATTGATATCACGATACAAAATATGGGAATAGTGTAAGGTGTGATAAACATAAATGAGTAAACACTTTCTTAAAGAAATAGCTAAAACAACACTAGCTACGTATTACAAATCTTTTAAACTCAATAAACTAGGAAATACACGGTATGAATCATATTTCATGTAAAAATGAAATCTATATAATATATTATTATATATAATATTTAGTAGATGTATTCTCTCTCTTTCACAGGCTTTGTAAACAATACGGAATTAAAGATATTTTGTTGCCACCAGGAATCAAACACAGGACTGCTTGCTTAATGCGCAAGCACTCTACCACTGAGCTACGACAGCCATCCAGCAAACAAACACTTCAATTCTGTATAAATACTGTTTTAAAGGGTACTGCTATGCTACAGTCTCACTTTCAAAAGACTTTTTTCAAAGATTCTTTTTAATAGGAAATTTTTCTCTTTTTAACAGCCAATATCTTTAATTATAACTTAACCCGAATTTTTTACTCCACTAATTATCACTTCACAAATTTTTTCTCGAAAGAATTAGTGAAGTGATAATTTCTTTCTTATCATGACAAGCTTTCTTAGTATCAATTAACTAGTAAATATAATATTTTAAGGTAATAATTATGCATACCTGTTTATTAGACACGTCTAAATAAGTATTCATATTTGATTTGTGTGGTACAGGTTCGTGTGAGCTATTACCTGAGTCTTCATGGATTTCTGTGCTTAATTATAAAGTTAACAAATCTGGTAACATGAGTGCTACAATAAACTGCACTCAACTGAATATAACTGCCACATATGAAATACTTTGTGACAACAATGCAACATGGAGCATTGATATTTTGGACAATTGCACTCTGTCTAATGATTTAGTGGCAGGTACCTATATGTTTTCTACAAGATTTGCTTAAACCATAATATTACTTATTTTTATGTTAATGATAATTATTGTATATAATTCAATCAGATTTTGCCGAAAATGTTTCAGAGTATATCATCAGCACTTCAGATTATGAAAGAAAAACTACAGTAAGTCATTATTGCTTTTCATTATTATATTAATTAATATAATTTTATAAATAGGCAAAGCAAGAAGTAGACAGTACACAAAACTATGCCATAATTATTGGATGTGTTACTTCAAGTTTACCAGTAATATTTGCCTTGGGGTTTCTGCTAGGATTGTTTAGTTCATTCAAATTCTGTCATACAAATCCCAGAGATGCATCACCAGTACAGCAGCGGCTAAGAGAGAACGAGCTTCCCACAGGGCCAATTTATGAAGACTTAAATTTTAAAGAGCAAACCATTATTGGATTTTCAGATAATGTCGCTTATGGAGATGCAAAACTGTAATGTCTGAAGATGCTTGTTGACTTCCAAAAATAGTGTTAATTGGTAGATTTTAGTTGCCTTTGACTATTGATGTAATTTTTTTTTCAATTAAGTGATATATATTATTCTCTTCATTTTTATGCAAACAAATAAGTACAAAATTATATAGTTATAATTATAGATTTTTTTGATTAACATTATATTATTCTGAATAATTTGGATTAATATAATTATGGGAATAAATCGATTCAATCCATTAATTGTAGTCTAGATAAGTAAGTTGTTGATTTGCTTCCTGATGGTCAATAGTGGTGAATTTGAAAGCGTTTTTATTTCTCACTGGAAGTGATTATGGAATCTTCAAATAGAATTGCCAACATAGGGTTGCTGGATTTGAAAGTGTTTTTATTTCTCACTGAAAGCAATATTGGAATCTTCAAATAGAATTACCAACATATAGCTAGGGTGTATTTTAGTAGACTCAAAATTCTTTCAAAAGTCCCAAAGGCAACTACAACAAATTATTATTGTTATTATGTTTTTTTTTGCCACACTTACCTTGTTATGCTAACAATTACAAAAATTTGTGATAGTTATGCTAGTGTTCAAGTGTTTATATTCCACCAAATAGCAGTCTCATTATTATCATAATATTTTTCATCACATTAACTCTCTGTCAGCTGACCCAGACATGGATGTTGTAATTCTAGGAGACTTTAATGCTCCTGATATTAACTGGTGTACCTTCAATGCATATTCTTATTACACACAATGTTTATGTTCCTGCCTAATTGACAATAACCTCGTATAATTAATCACAAGTCCCACTCATGTGCATGACAAAATACTGGACCTCAGTATCACCAATGCACCAACAAGATTGTACAATATGTTTTATATTGAGGAATTGACTAATTCCTCATCTGATCACTTTCTGATCTCTATGAACATTAACTACAATATACAGAAGTCGAGAAATCAATCTAACTCAGATTACACTTATGTGTATGATCATGCGGACGTCACCTATATTGATGACTATCTCTTTCACGCTTTAACCAGAAAACCTATAGACCTCAAAATATGGATGAATTTTGGTATCACATTTGACAAGGTATTTTAGAAGCAAGATATTATTTTGCCCCCAAATTTAGATTTCCAAAGAAAATTCACCCCAAATGGTTCAACTCTGACATAGCTACACCACAAACTAAAGTGCACTATAATTCTGCGCAGAAAATATCAGTCAAGACCCAGAACAATAAATCATTGTAAGTTATGTGTAGCTGAGGAAAAACTACAAACTTCAATTTTAAAGGCAAAAGACCAGTACTTGGCTGAGATCACACAGAACTTTAAGAAACACCAAGAAAATTATATGCTCACTTGAGCTCACTTGCAAACGTCAAAGTCTCACCTGATTACTTCATAATAGACAACTCTCCTACATATGATCTCCAGCAAATTGCTGATTCATTTAGTCATTTTTTTTATTCTACTTTCTCCAAACTAAGTAGCTTTAACCTATGCATGAAATGCCAACACCCTCATCTCAACTCAATAGATTAGAAATTACAAAATTAGATGTGTATAATGCACTATCAGCAATTGATGAAAACAAGGCTTTTGGATGTGATAATATTCATCCCAAACTTCTCAAGAGATGTCTTCTATCACTATCCACTCTTTGTTCATAAAGAGCTTGTCAACTGGCCAAATTCCCCTTGAATGGAAAACACACAAGATAACGCCAATACCAAAAAACTGGAAATTTGATGGAAATCACAAACTATAGACCAATATCTCTTTTGTGTACTATATCAAAAGTTTTTGAATCAATAATCTTCAAAAAGATCATCACTTTCATTCAGCCAAAGATAATGAAACTATATGGTTTTGTAAAAGTGAAATCATGTTTATCACAAGTTTTGTCAACCTTTCAACTGATTATGACTCTTATGATGCAAGAAACCAAGTTGACATGATCTTTCTAGATTTTAGAAAAACATTTGATTCTGTCCCTTATAAAGAATTTTATTCAAATTCCGGAAAAATGAGCATCACTGGCGACTTATGGCTTTGGTTAAAAAACTACTAACTAAATGAGTACCAGGCCCGTATGCAGGGGGGGCTCACGGGGACTCACGTGAGCCCCCCTTTTGAATTATGATGCATGCTTAGTCAATATTATTAATGCATATTTTTATACATTAGTTGGTTATTTCATACAATCTGAATGCTTTAATTCTATAAACATCATCCTTTCAGTATAGTAAGTCAATTGACACATGTTTGATAAGTGTTAATTGTCACACTTACCACAATACCACCTGGGCAGCTTACACTGAAAACTAAAAGCAGCTGGAACTGCTGTCAGCTTAAACTTCTTGTAAGGTCAAGATGAAGAGAAAGAGGGACTCAAAGGACATTCGATTTTTTTTTCAAGAAACCAGCCACCAACATTGGTAAAATATATTACAGGAAAATATAGCTGGCAATAATGTGGTGTGCTTTTGATTCTAGAAACCAAACCTGCTGATATACAAACTGTTCTACCCGAGAATGAGGAATTAACATGTAATCCAATAGTGACCACTAACAGTGCAGAGGAACACTGTCTCTCTGATATGCCCTTACAGACTGAGGGTTCAAATGCAGGTATGTTTTATATTCAACCTAGAGCAGCTGTATCTTCTATCTCTTCTGAACCTTCTACTAGCAATCCAAATTCATCAAATGCATACCCTAGCAGGGGTGTTCGGGGGGGGGGGGGGGGGGTTCGGTCGAACCCCCCTTTTGAGTGACCGGAAGTAAATTATTTAGCCACACCTCACATTGAACTTATGGTATGTCGACTTCTGGTCGATCGTGCAATGGAATATTCTGCTATTTAGCTATATATATCCCCGAATATACTTCATACTCTATATGTGGACAGCCTAGTCTGATTCCAAGCTTTCAAATAAACATTGAGCTCCTTGACTACAAAACATCGCTCTCGTTATGGTACTGATAAAGCAAGCTACGCTACAACTATTCTTTTTATGGTGTGCGTAATGTACTTATTTAACTAAATTTATTAATGTAATGAGTTATTTGTCTCAAAAATGTCTGAACATTTTTAATTACATAATTGTACTACAATAAGGTATCGTTTATACTAAATGAAAGCTTGAACCTACCATAAGAAACGATTAACTTAAAGTTTCAAATGCTGTTTTTACTATTCAATCATGTTTTTAGATATTTTAGTAAATCATAATTAAGCCATTTTAAAGTTATAGAATAAGTAAAGCTGTTATCATACAAAGTTCTCCACTTTCAACTATTAAATACTCAATAAAATGGCTCACTTAAGTTTTCAAAGGAAATGGAAACTTATAATCAAACCAACCTTTAAAGTTTTCATACAATATGACAATGAAACTGAAAGATGATATTTTTGGTATGAGAAATGAAAATTCATTTGAGATTTTATAAAGTCTAATACTTGAGAATAAAAATTAAGTTCTAAACCCACACATCAGAGATAATTACTAGACATATCAGACCTCTACTACATTATCTCTCAGAAAAAATCAGCTCAATCTTGATTAAGAATAACTGAGCAAAATTTTCTGAGGGAACAAAAAAATAGCTAACTACTTTAATGCATAGAAACAGTCCTAATATGTAATTATATTGTGTTCTGCATAAAGAAATACAAATTTAAATTTTCATAATCATGTAAATATCATAATAATTATTAGTCAATATAATAATCTTCATTGCAATAATAAATCCTTTAAGATGCTTCAGTTAGAAAAATAATTTGCATTCAGTAGCTAATAATAATTTCCTTACAATCAAATTTTACATTCCTGAGTGATGGTCCAAATATTGTCACAATCAATAAAAATGATAAGGTGCAACCATTTTATTGTAATTTAATTATTAATTGTTTTTCCTGATCCATGTCAAATTCCACATCAAAACTGATATTAGATGTTAATTCAGATGACTAACTTTGACATGGATCAGAAACTGCCATTTTTCTTGGCTATTTTTATGTCACAATCTGGATAATGTCTTGTACACTTGGTTGAATTGTACTGGCGTGTTTTCTGACATTATTAGCTGACAGTGTAAACCACTGATGTCAGGAAAGAGGCAGGCATCTATTGCCCAATACTATTTGAAGCAGCGTGTCAGCCTAGTAATGTTTGGGATTTTGTATTATCAGAACAAACAACTTTGAACTTTACAAACTACCAGTAACATGTGTAACTAAATTACAAGATCAACTTCATCTCTCAGTCAGACCATCAAAAGTACATCTGAATCCCTGTAACTATTTTATTCTTTTTACTCATGGGTATGATATTTATAACCACAAAAATGTATTTCAGTTATATATTGTGATATGGTATGAATCCTCAATTTCATATTCATATGGATGTTGTATAATCCATAACTGTTTACATAGATAATATGATTAGAAAGCTTTAATTACAATACATCCACTTGAATAATAACGCCAAATTTTATAAAATAGCAGTGTTTGTTAGAGGTAGGGAATAATTATTTAATAGTTTTACAAAATTTTAATTTGTGGGTGTGGGTAATTAGTGTTTGTAGACAGAGTTCTGGTCATTTTTACAAATGAAAAGGCTTCTGTTTACAACAATGCAGTTGCAAGATTTTATTAAATTAAGATTACTGAGTATAAAGTTCTACTCTATTTAAAAACCATGTTGTTACTGAGTGCTATCATACAGCTATAGCTATATTATATATATATACATTATATTCTAAATTGTGCTTGAATAAGTTAAATGTTCAAGAAAATTTGTTCTTATAATCAGATATTAATTTTTAGTCATACAATTAAATATAAACAAGAACCAATTTTACACTCACCTACTAGTACTTCTGATTCTTATCGGTTCCATAAAAAATGCAACCCTGCAGCTAAAGTACTCAACTCACCCTGTGCAAAACTAAAATACAATAATAATGATAAAGATATAAAAAGATAATAATTAAAGTAATTATGTTCATGTGGAGTTATTTTTCACAATCGTGTAATACAATGTAATAGTGACATATACAGGAAATAAGAATATTTTTTGAACTTTTTATAAACAAAGATATTGTAACAAAGGCTTAAATTTTCCCAGATCAATACAAGATAAAAACACACTCATATCTTGTCTATGAAATATCAGTCTAAGAACGAATTAGTTGTACACCAACTTCTACCAATGAGTATAAAACAACCATCAAATAGAATAACTTAGCAACAATCAAATACAATAACAACCTTAGCGTTTCGTTATGTTCAGAGTTTGATAATGGTTTTTTTATAATAAGCTGTAATTTTCATTGAAACTGAAAATTTCTTTTTTCTAAAAATGTGGTTAGAAAATTTATCCAATTAAGGGTGCATAGTCAGTGTATATCCCATTCATTACAACTACATAAAACCAATGTCTACAACTTCATATAGAGAAGTAAAAGATACATTATGCAAACTATTATGATATATTCTACATATACACTATAATAATTTTCATAATTAACACGAAAATAATGATGATACAGCCTCATTAACTTAATATAATTATACTGTAAAGCCTTCAAAGCTTTTAATGTCATAATAATGAAATACTTTTACCTGTACAAATT